>Ga0209673_1000048_pt1 | contig 287976 bp, 285 predicted proteins | sample AraplaCol_mMS_r2_2_FD_184274 | JGI IMG/M metagenome (GOLD analysis project Ga0209673, IMG submission 184274) | Arabidopsis root microbial communities from North Carolina, USA - plate scrape MF_Col_mMS_r2 (SPAdes) (version 3) | ecosystem: Host-associated > Plants > Roots > Endosphere | place... | reverse complement strand
TACCGTCCCAGAAGACCAGCTTGATCCGGTCCGTTCGTTTGGCCCGGAACACGTAGATCGTGCCAGAGAATGGGTCAGCACCCATCTCGGCTTTCACGAGCGCCGCCAATCCGTCAGCGCCTTTGCGAAAGTCGACGGGCTTGGTGGCGATCATCACCTTTACCGCACCGGACGGACCAATCACGACTGAGCCTTCAACGCTTGGATCACAGCAGCAATTGTCGCGCTGTCCGTGCCAGATGCGATCCTGACGACCGCGCCGCCAACCTCCAGCTCGATTGCCGCAACTGGAAGTGCGCTCCTCGTAATCGTCTTTCGCCGTGTCGGAGGCGGCTCTACCGGACGATCAATTACTGCTGCCACAAACATCGGCGGCGAGTCTTGCTGCGCCTGACTCCGCGCCTGCCGACGCCAGGTAAACAATTGTCCGGGAGACAAACCGTGCCGACGCGCAACAGCACTGACCGACATCTCGCCGCTATAGCTCTCGGCGACAATTCGGTCTTTCTCCTCGTCGCTCCAGTCGCGGCGACGACCAGTTCCCGTAAAAACCTCAAACCGTTGCACCGGCACGTCTGCACTGGTGCCATGCGTAAACCCTGTAATCGTCATATGTCGAAGCCTCGTTCGGCAACAACATCAACAATCACGCGCTGATCCGGAAGGTGGGGTCAAAACACCGCTTACTATTCAGCGACCTACCATGGGTAAGATCGTGATGGAGGATCAGATGAATAAAGTTTCAAAGGCATTCGCGCTTGGCGTCTTGTCAATCGCCTCGTTTGGAGCGACCGTCGCTGCCGACGCCCAAGGTCTCGACCTTTACATCGGCAATGGAGACCGCGGTCGCTACTACGATGATGGTGACAACGGTCGCTACTACCCGCAGCGTCGGTATCGCGGCACGTGCGATCCAAATGATGCGATCGATACGGCCATGTCGTATGGCATGCGTCGCGTTCGTATCGTTGGAGAAACCAGGCGAGCCCTTACCCTGGCGGGGATAGGAAAGCGCGGGGAGCGGACATCGATCGTGCTTAGCAACGACCCGAGTTGCAGGCGTCTTGGGTGGCGTTAATCGTGTCCGGTCGGCACCCCGCGCTGGCGCGCCGACTGAACTTCACTTTACTCTTTGCAGGTATCCGTTGTGCGAAGAAGAGAATACCAACTTTCCATTGATGACTGGATCGATCCTAAAACTGGCTTCTTCCGTCAGAAACTGCTTCATGGCCGAAAGTGGATCGTTTCCAGGGTACCAACTTTTTGATCGTTGGATCACCTGCCCATCAGGAATATGTCCGACAACGGTATCAGCGACGACCAAGTAACATCCATCCGTTACCAGCGGCCCATAAGCGCGGCACTCCGCAAGAACATGATCATAGGAGTGGTCGCTATCGAGGACCACCATCACGGATGCCCCATCTGGGATCAGTGCCTTAACTTTTCCTATTGTCTCATCATCGACCGAGCCTCCCTGGACGAGCTCGATGCGCGAGGACATCGGATGAGTCTCGATGCTCTCCCGGTTGTGGGCTCGGATATCAATGTCAACGCCAATGACTTTCGCATCCGGCTTACCGGTCGCCGCCAAGATCGAAGCCATAAAGATCAAAGAACCGCCGCGCGCGACCCCGGTTTCTATGATGATGTCAGGTCTCGTGTTCCAGATCACTTCCTGCGTGGCAATCATGTCAGGTGGGATTTGTATTATCGGCACGCCCATCCACGACCACAGATAGGAGTAGTCGAACTTGTTCAGCTCTAAAAACAGTTCGGTCGAATGACGTAGCGCTTCAGGGTCTTTCCCAAGGGCGAGGCTCATCTTTTGCTTGTGAGCTTCGAACTCTTGACGATCATCTTTGACTACCATAACCGATCTCCGAGGCTTGAATTTCGGCTGCGATAGACGGTTTCGTTATCGAAGTAAAGTTTGTAGGGGGGGCTAATGCGGGTCGTTGCGTGCGTAGATGGCTATGTCGGTGGGAAGTTAACTGAGTGGCTTTGCCAAAATCATCCCAATGCAGTGGCGCTCTACGTCACGACTACCAAGAATGCCATCTTCGATTACTGCGTTTCAGAGAACCTTCCTGTGATTTCAGCGGACGGGAAGGACATTGCGTCAGTCATACCTCAGCCTTTTGATGTTGGCCTCCTGCTATGGTGGCCAGCAATTATTTCAGCCAATGCAATTGCTATGGCGTCCGTCGGTTACGTCAATACCCATCCAAGCCTCTTGCCACTTCACCGCGGCAAAAACCCAAACTTCTGGGCTTTGACAGCTGGAGAGCCCTTCGGCGTGTCTCTTCACTTCATCGGGTCGGGGATTGATGACGGCGATCTCATCGCCCAGACTCCGGTGCCCTATGATTGGACCGACAATGGAGGTTCGATTTACGCCCGCGGCTTGGACGCAATGATAGACCTTTTCAAAGCCACCTTCCCACAGATTCTAGATGGAACATATGAGCGTCAGCCGATTGACGTCGCCACTGGAAGTCTTCATTTTGGTCGTCAATTGGAGCCCGCAAGTCGGATCAATCTAGACGATACCTTCACAGCTCGCGATCTCTTAAATCTTCTGCGTGCGCGAACTTTTAGCACGCATCCCTCCTGCACATTCGAAGAGAAGGGTGTGCGGTATGAGGTTAGGGTAGCTATCACTAGGCAAGATCCAACCTAAGTTTTTGCCGCTCTTGCGTCGTGGTCCAACAGCGCAGGCAAATCCTTTGCAGAAATCCGGGATGAGATTCCGCTGACCGCCAAAACTCGCTCAACGACGATGCGAACGAGACATAGGCCAGGACCAAGCACGGGAGCTGTCCATATCTTATCGAGAAATGCTTTCACCGGCCGCCTTTTATTGTCGGGCACTTTCTGTTTGGCTAAAGAGTGCCGCTCCGCAAAGACATCGAGAGTGACCCGGGTACTGTCTGCCAGTTCGCCCGCTTTAGCGAGTGTACGGGCATAATGGCTGGCCTGCTTATAGAATTCCTCAGTAGAAACCTTCGGAAATTGTTTTCCCGTGGGCATTCGGGCGACAACCTCGTATTCCCTTAGGATAATGTTTGGCATAACTGTAATATCGTCAGGTATGGGCCCAAGCTTCATATATTCCTGACGATGAGCGGGGATAGACTTCCAAAAGTCGCTGCTTGCCTTGTTGTTTTTACCAGTGGCATTCGCTCTGCCGTTGCTAAGGTGTTCACCTTGGACTAGCAGAAGAGGCTCCTTTATTGCAGCGTAGGCGTCGATTTCTTTTAATATTCGGAACATAAGATAATAGTCGGGCGATACGCTGTCGAAGACGTGCCCTACATCGCCCCTTAGTCTCTCTAGTAGGTTTTTGCTTGAAAACGAGTTGAGAACACGAGGAGTATCCTTCGTAAGTAAGGCATGTGAATACTCGTTGATTTTTTTATCTGAGGAAATAAGTTGGTGGCCGTGTTTTCTCTGAACCCGCGATGCCTTATACCCTGGAAACTCTTTTATATTTTCAGAGAGGTAGCAGACGACTTCTGCTTTCGTTTCTAAGAGTACGCTATTGATACGTTCCAGAGCGTTTAAGCGAAGGGCCATCCGGTCAGTAAGGACACCCACAAAGTCGCCGTGCGCCTGCTGAAACGCCCACTCCCAATGGTCGACCATTGGGAGGATGTGGGGTGGGGTTATGTAGGAGACACGTCGATCGCCTAATGCAGAGACTGCCATTTGGTTTTGCGCAGCAAATTCTGGGTCGGAGTTGTCAGAGACTATTATTTCAAGGTCGCCAAACGTCTGCCTCGCTGCGCTATAAAGCGCGTCTCGAAAGTAAACAGGTCGATTTCTGGTGGGAATGATCACCGTAAACCTGGGGATTTTTGTTTCATACGACGTCATAGGGTCCGCTACTCCGCTATATTTAAGGCAGCCTCGCTCATAGCAACAACTTAGGCTCATCTCCAGCGGCTTCGAGCGGTGCCACAGGTAAGCAGATTTACAGCTGAGACAAACCGTGCCATCAGCCTCATATGTTTTCGAAAAAGCGCAATCCCGGAATCATCAATGACAGCCGTTTTCGGTTCGACATTCAAATCCTGCGCGCGCTTGCGGTGGTTTCCGTAGTTTTCTACCACGCCGGACTCGGATTTCAGTCGGGATTCCTCGGCGTCGATATCTTTTTCGTGGTCTCCGGATTTCTTATAACGCGCCAGATCTCCAATCAAATTGTGGCTGAAAAGTTTTCGTTTGTCGGCTTTTACACAAGAAGGGCCAAGCGCCTGCTGCCGGCATCGTTCGTCGTGGTGGCGAGTACTGCGGCTCTCGCGCCTTGGTTCCTTACCGCTTCCCTACTCAGTGACCTTTCTGAACAAGTTATCGGGACTCTGGGCTTCGCCGCCAACTTCGTGCTGAAAGGGCAGGGCGATTACTTTGCTAACGCTGCGGACACAAAGCCACTTCTCCACATGTGGTCTCTTTCGCTTGAGGAGCAGTATTATCTACTCGCACCATTAGCACTATGGCTGACCCCGCCGCGATATTGGCTGCGAGCGACAGGAGCAACTATAGTCGCAAGCTTGGCCCTCTGCATGTCGGGAGTGCTAGGCCCAAAAGCTAACTTCTATCTATTGCCTTCCAGAGCCTGGGAGATGGCGTTGGGTGGAATGGTCGGGTTAATGCCTTACTGGTCTTCCAGATGGAGATGGCTTCGCCCTCCTGCGATGATGGCCCTTGTGTATTTGCCGATTTCAGTTCCCTTCGGCTCTCATCCGGGCCTGCAGGCACTGGCGGCATGTATTGCTACTGCGATCCTGCTTGCAATGCCTCACGATGGAGATTGTCACCCCGGTTACGGGCCATTCATCCGAATAGGCGATCTGTCATACTCAATCTATCTCGTGCACTGGCCGGTATTTGTCTTCGCAAGGCAGACTTGGATCGGAGAGCTACCATGGTCTCTCTGGTGCCTTTTCATCGCCTTGTCGTTTGTCTTAGCGTCTATTCTAAACCGCTTTATTGAAGAACCGTTCAGGCACAAATCCTGGCCGGCCCTTAATGTTGTAAAAGCGGGAGCCGCGATAATGGTGACTGTCGGAGCGGCCACTGTACTGTCGTACGGCTCGCCCTCGACCGCTTCGCCTCACGCCGTGTTCGGCCTCTCGTCAGCCTGTGATTTCAAGAAAGACTTCCACCTGACGGAAGCTTGCAGAAGGGGGCAGCATCCCAACGCAATTGTCTGGGGCGACTCCTTTGCAATGCACCTGGTGCCGGGACTGCTGAAAAATGGGGAACTATCCTTTGTCCAAGCGACGAAAAGCGTATGCGGTCCGGTCTTAGGACTTGCGCCGTTCGAGGTTGGCTTCGGAAAGGGATATGACAAGAAGTGGGCAGAAACCTGCTTGTCTTTCAATGAATCGGTTTGGCGTTACCTAGAGGATCACCAAGAAATATCGACCGTCGTGATTTCGAGTTCCTTGAGCCAGTATTTTGCTCCTGGCATGCAGGTAATTCGTTCCGGCGGCGCGGTCGAACTGGGAGATGTTCTCAAGGTGACGGTTGCGTTTCAAGATACAGTGAAGCGGTTGGTCGCGTTGGGTAAGACGGTGGTGTTTATTTCTCCAACGCCTAGAGCAGATTTTAACCCGAGATACTGCCATCAACGCCATATCGAGGGTCTCTTTGTTTATGGTCCGGAAGCAAATTGCGAAATAAGTCTGGATGTCTACCATGAGAAATTCGAGAAGGTCATTGAGACGGTCCAGGGGATTAGATCGGTTGACCGCCTGCGGTTCGTCAGTATCGACGACGCGTTATGTGGCGATCGGGTCTGCGTCACGAGTGTCAATTCTGAGCTAATCTACAACGATGAGGGGCACCTGTCCGTGTTCGGCTCAGAATTTGTCGCTGCCCGCCTAAAATTGATTGACGTTATTCGCGATGCGACTGGCGACACGCGCTCCTCTGCGTCGATCGGCAAAATCGACTGAATGCCCGTAAAGGGTGGCTTTGAGTATCATGGATCGGGAAAAGACATGCTGAGACCAGGCCTCCTTCTGACCATTTGCTTTGGAAAATATCTCGCGGTCTACCTGCTCGCGATATAACCCGCACGAAAGAAAGCCCCGGCGTTGAACCGGGGCGAAATTTGGGGAGAGCGTGCTGACAAAGGGAGGTCGCCAGCTTCCCTACAACGTCGTGACTGCTGCCTTAGTTCCCAGCATATCCGTAATCTCCGCAGCCTCAGCTTGCGCGCCGCTCTGCCTCTTGTGCTGGTAATGCTCTCAGCATCACCAGCGGATGCCCAATGCAATCAGCCGGCCCCTACCTCCACTACTGCCATTGCGGCGAGTGGGTGGTCACGGCTACGCGTCTGCGCCTGAGGGTCGGGCGGAGTTCATTAGAGACGCCGTCGAAAGCGCCCTTAAGAAAGAGCGAGAAGCGGGTCCGAAATCAACACAACTGATTTGCAGCGCTACGAATTTGCTACGAGTGCATCGCTGGTATTGTTTTCGTTATGTTTTATGCGCTATTCATCCAGTCGATCATCGGCGCCACGGCAAAGACTGGCCCATTGGAATAATGTGCCTTGCCTTCAGCCAAAGATGTCCCGCCGCCTTGCGCCGTCATGCCGTCTCGATCCTGTTTCGCTGCCGTCCCGCCACAATCTGGCCCATCAGAGATGGGAAGGCGGGGCGCGAAGCGCAACCGCCGGGAACGAGGCTGCTATACAGAACAAACAGTGTGAAAGCGAGCGGCAAAATCCGGGTGCGACAGCGGCTGGCCGCCGCGCTTTCCCCATGAAAATGGCGGCGAGTTCACAATTTCGTCCCGACCGGCGGAATAATGTGGGCCGGCGCGGCCGGGGCTTGATGCATCCGGGGCAAGCGCGTAGGTCTTGAAACAAGGATGCTGCAGGGCGTCACCGGCCGGAGACATGGCCGGGAATGGGCGCGTTGCGGGAATGCGAAATGCGGAAGAGGTGGGCGGTTTGATCGATCCCTATGTGATGCTCGGAATTGACCGCGATGCCGGGGAGCAGGCGATCCGCAGCGCCTGGCGCAAGGCCGCCAAGACCTCGCATCCCGACGCCGGCGGCGATGCCGAGCATTTCGGCAAGCTGCAGGCCGCCTATGATCTGCTGAAGGACCCGGTGCGCCGCCGCGTCTATGACGATACCGGCTATGACCCGCAGCTCGCCGACCCCAAGGATATCGAGGGCGTGCTGATGCTGGAAAAGCTCGTCAACGACATCATCCTCGACGAGCGCGAACCCGGCAGCTTCGACCCCGTCGCCGCCATCCGCCGCAAACTCTCCGACGATATCGTCAAGAACCGCTTCCACATCCTGGAACTGGAGCGCCACCGCAACCGCGTGCGCCAGCATATCGACCGCCTGGGCCGCCGCCCCGAAACCGACGTCCTCGGCTCCATGCTGCGCGCCCGCAGCCAGTCGATCACCGACGCGATCAAGAAGGCGCAGGGGCAGATCGAGGCGATCGAGCATGCGTACCAGATGCTCGAAGGGTATAGCTATGAGCTGGAGGCGTTGGTGATGGTGGCGGAGCGGGAGAGCGAGGTTGAGGTGAGGCGGGGGGAGGCTGCGGAGTGAGGGGTGTGTTAGATCTTCAAACAGCATTTCTTGTATTTTAGTGCGCTGCCGCAAGGGCATGGAGCATTTCGGCCGACTTTGCGTCTGCCGAGACCGCCCGACAACTCCGCAATTGGCGTCATTGGCTTTCTGGGCAGTGCCGCCATCATGTTTTCCATTACAGGATCTGTGACCTGCCACTGAACTTTCATCCAGCGGCGGTTAGAGCCTCGGCGGCTTTGAATACGCCAAATGGCGCGGTGTGAGCAACCGGCGGAAACGCGAAGCTTTCATCTTGCGCAGCGTTGGAGCCGGTTGCGGCGATGGTCCCGGCATAGTCTGCCGGGGTCTGATATCCGAGCGATGAGTGCGGGCGGAAATGGTTATAATCGTCAGCCCATTCAGCGATGGCGCTGCGGGCATGATCGAGGCCGAAGAAGAGGCTCTCGTTGAGCAATTCGTCGCGCATGCGACCGTTGAAACTCTCGACATAACCGTTCTGCATTGGCTTTCCCGGCGCGATGTAGTGCCACTCGACCTTGTGATCTTTCGACCAGGCAAGAATGGCATTCGAGGTGAATTCGGTGCCGTTGTCGGAGACAATCATGTCAGGCTTGCCGCGTCGTTCGATCAGCGTCGTCAGTTCCCGAGCAACACGGCGACCGGAGATCGACGTGTCGGGGATTGCCGCCAGGCATTCGCGCGTCACATCATCGACAACGTTTAGCACCCGGAAGCGTCTACCGCAGGCAAACTGGTCGTGGACGAAATCCAGCGACCAGCGGGCATTGGCCTTCGCTTCGACCAGGATCGGCGCACGCGTGCCGACAGCACGCCGACGGGCCTTTCGCTTGCGAACGGAAAGCCCTTCCTCGCGATAAAGACGGTATATGCGATTGACCCCGGACGGCTCTCCGTCTCGCCGAAGCAGGATGAATAGCCGCCGGTAGCCGAAACGCCGTCGCTCATTAGCGAGGTCACGCAGCTTCGCTCGCAGATCGACCTCCGGCGGTCGATTGGACCGATAACGGATCGTCTTGCGGTCGGCGGATACGATCTGGCAGGCCCGCCGTTCCGAAAGACCCATGACGGCCTTCAGATGCGTGACGGCTTCACGCTTGGCGGCAGGCCCTACCATTTTTTTGCAAGAAGCTCGCGGAGCGCGGCTGCATCAAGCATCTGTTCGGCCAACAGCTTCTTCAGCCTGGTATTCTCGTCCTCAAGCGCCTTCAGCCGCTTCGCCTCGGACACTTCCATGCCGCCATATTTGGCTTTCCAGTTATAAAACGTCGCTTCTGAAATCCCGTGCTTGCGGCAGAGGTCGGCCGCCTTCGCGCCAGCCTCCTGCTCCTTCAGCACACCGATAATCTGCTCTTCCGTAAATCTCTGCTTCTTCATTCGTCCGTCCCTTAATAGGCCGGACTCTAATCCATTCTGGAGGAAATTCTCAGTGGCAGGTCATCTGTTTTCCAGTTTTCTTCTATGCTCAATACCGCGCGGATCTCGGCGCTATCAGAGAGTAGAACTCCATACCAACTATCTGATTTAGTATCGTATTTCCGAAATTTACAGTGATTGCCAAGGCGTTCGCGTGCAATGTCGTCTGGAAGAGTATTCACATGGATGGTGAAACCGCCTCCTGTTTCTGACGGAACGGAAAAATCATGATGATTGCCGTCCTCGGCGGCTTCTTTCATTATTCGACGGATACCGTTGTTTATGTGCTTCGCGGTCTCTGAGCTTAGTTGCAAGAACAGCATCCCCAAACCCACAAGCTCTGGATGCGCAGAGGCCTCAATTTTTGCGAGAAGCAAACCAATCGGTGTGCCTTCAAAACGCGTCAGAATGCCCTTTGGGGTCCCTTCGCCTGGGATACCAAGTCGGCGGACCGACATCGCTAGATCAAGAGAGCTAGTGAAGTCTTCACCGAGGTTCACCATGTCGTATTTCTTCTCAAGCCAAAGGTTGTGCTTAAGATGGTATCCTAGAGTGGTGAGCTCGTTGGAAATAAGCAGCTGCTTATCGAATTTAATTCTCAAATGAATGTAATTGAGGAAATGCAACGGCGATCTGAGTATCTCCGTTAGTACATCGATAAAAAATATATCTGTAGCAATGGGATTGTAGATATTTTTATGATGGGCCGTCTTCAGAAACTGTCTAACCTGAGCGGACAGCGCAGGATAGTGATCTGAGACAGCGCAGATGGGGAATACCTCATTAATATTCTTGGAGATGTGGATTTCATCTCCAGATGGCAGAAGGTATTTGTGTTCAATGCCTAGTATCGCCTGAGCGCAAAGGATTGCCTGATCATAGGCTGCATGAATCGCTTTCTTGAAGTCGTCCTTCAATTGAAGGTCGTTCCCTTTTCGCGCCTCGATCGTCAGTCTTTTTGACTTTGCTTGGATCACTATTGCTGTCTTGCCGTAGAGAACTAGCACGTCGGCTTCAGCGACACGATCTTTTCCCTTATAGATATCAATATTGTGAAAGACGTTCAGCGATCCAAAAACACTGGTCAAGCGATCGAATATAAATTGCTCCGAAAACGCACCTCGATTCTTTGATGCCGCTGCGTAGTATGCTTTATCAGCTGACATCCAAAAGAATGGTGCTTCATAAAGTGCTTCAAGTAGGCTGTAGTGCTGGAATAAGACGTACGATCCAGAGGCGTATTCTATAATCGGTGCTGCATTAGTTTCGCTGAACTCACTTAGGCTTGAGAATGGCCTGTTCTTATTTTCGCGATTTACGCTGAAGGCTGCGACAACTAGAGCCGTCGTATGCAAGTCGATTTCGGTGAAATTCTTCAGTTCGTCGAGATTAAACGAAAAGCACGGGAAGAAGGTCCATTGCTCAAACGGAAGCGATATCATCATCTCTCGGAAGCCAAGAATTTTACGGCTCTGTAGCGCGTATATGGCCCTCACAACTTCGCACGCTTCGTCAATAGTAAATCCTCGGTGAAGCTTGAGCCAAGCATTATCGGCTTGGTATTTCATGCGGGCGAGCGCTTCATACTGAAAACTATATGCCGATTCCCCGCCATAAAAGATAGGCTCGCGAAGTCCGGCTGCTGTGTCGAATGGGCTCTCTTGTCTCGCTTTTTTAGGATTTCTGGCCATCTCCTGAAAAGCTGCCATCCAAGGCTTTTGGAGGGACATATGCATTTCGTGTAATAGCGCTTCGGTCCGATCGATATAGGATTGCAGCATAATCGGCTCGGGGACATCTATGTTGATATCGCCTTTTGCTAGCAACCCAATAAGTGTCGAGATTTCCGTTCGTATAAGCTGCTTTTGAGAATGCTGATCTTGGATGTCCTTCTCCGTGATTTGATCACCGGAGACGCCGATAAGGTTGTCGCGCCAACAGAAGTACGCAATCGCGTGCGCATAGCCTGAGGAACAGCAAAGGCTTTGGAGGTCAGTGAAGATAATGCTTTCGCTGCGAGCATTTAATGGAGTAATGCTTTCCCTGTTCATGTTGATATCTCTTCTCTACGGCTTTAAGAGAAGAGTTGCTCAACTCCAGGGTTGTTTCCAGTTTATTTTTGGCTGAAAACGCAACCCTCAGGGGTTGTTAACAGCTTTCGCCTAGCCAGGAGACAATTTAAATCTCCGGGAAAAACCTGCTCTCACCGCCCCGGCCGCCCCGTTTTCCCCTTCGTCCGGCTCTTGCGCTTCTGCTCGCCCGGATCCTCATAGCTCCCAACACCCGTCTTGCCGCGCACCAGCGGGCGCGGGTCGTCGCGTTCCGGTTGCCCCTCCATAAGCGGCGAAAACCGCTTGGTGCTCTTGGAGGCGTCCGGCTTTTCCGGCAACGCGCCCGACACCGGCTTTTCGGTGCGGCCGACGGTCATTTCGTCGAGGTCGTTGCGGCGGAAGAGGGATTTGCCTGCCGGTTCCTGGATGTCGCGGCCCATCTCGTCGAGATTGGGGCGGGAGAAGTAGGAAGTCCCACTTCCGCCCTCGTGGTTCGAGACGGCCCTTTGGGCCTCCTCACCATGAGGGCTACCGTTTGCGCGACCCCCATGCTGAGGCGCTGGTGCCGTAGACCGCAGCCTCGAAGCATCCCGCTTGCCGGCTTCCATCGATTTGGCTTCCTCGCGGGCCATCGGGTCGTCCATGACCGCGAGTTCGGCGGCCTTGAGGCGTTTGATTTCGTCGCGCAGGCGGGCGGCTTTTTCGAAGTCGAGGTCGGCTGCGGCGTCGCGCATGCTCTTTTCGAGCGCGTTGAGATGGGCCTGCAGGTTGTTGCCGACGAGGTTGCCGCCGTCGGCGAAGCCCTTGCCGTTGACACCCGAAATGTCGGCGCGGACGTGGTCGCGCTCGTAGACGCTGTCGAGGATGTCGGAGATGCGGGCCTTGACGCTCTCCGGCGTGATGCCGTGTTCGCTATTGTAGGCCATCTGCTTTTCGCGGCGCCGTGCGGTCTCGTCCATGGCGCGCTGCATCGAGCCGGTGATGTTGTCGGCATAGAGGATGACCTTGCCGTCGACGTTACGCGCGGCGCGGCCGATCGTCTGCACCAGCGAGGTCTCGGAGCGCAGGAAGCCTTCCTTGTCGGCATCGAGAATGGCGACGAAGCCGCATTCGGGAATGTCGAGGCCTTCGCGCAGCAGATTGATGCCGACGAGGACGTCGAAGGCGCCGAGACGGAGATCGCGGATGATCTCGATGCGCTCCAGCGTGTCGATATCCGAGTGCATGTAGCGGACGCGCACGCCCTGTTCATGCAGGTATTCGGTCAGGTCCTCGGCCATGCGCTTGGTCAGCACGGTGCAGAGCGTGCGGTAGCCCTTGGCCGCGGTCTCGCGGATTTCGCCGAGCACGTCGTCCACCTGGCTGCGGGCGGAGCGCACTTCGACGGGCGGATCGATGAGGCCGGTCGGGCGGATGACCTGTTCGGCGAAGACGCCGCCGGATTGTTCCATTTCCCAGCCGCCCGGGGTCGCCGAGACGGCGATCGTGTCGGGGCGCATCGCGTCCCATTCCTCGAAGCGCAGCGGCCGGTTGTCCATGCAGGAGGGCAGGCGGAAGCCGTATTCGGCCAGCGTCGCCTTGCGGCGGAAGTCGCCCCGGTACATGCCGCCGATCTGCGGCACGGTGACATGGCTTTCGTCGATGAAGACGATGGCGTTGTCAGGGACATATTCGAACAGCGTCGGCGGCGGATCGCCGGGGTCGCGGCCGGTCAGATAGCGCGAATAGTTCTCGATGCCCTGGCAGGAGCCGGTGGCTTCCAGCATCTCGACATCGTAGCGGGTGCGCTGCTCCAGGCGCTGGGCCTCCAGCAGGCGGCCGGCCTTTTCGAGCTCGACGAGGCGGAGCTTCAGCTCTTCCTTGATCGACTTGATGGCGCCGTTCAGCGTCGGGCGCGGCGTCACATAGTGCGAGTTGGCGTAGATCTTCACCGATTTCAGGTCGCCGGTCTTGGCGCCGGTCAGCGGGTCGAATTCGGTGATGGCGTCGATCTCGTCGCCGAACATCGAGATGCGCCAGGCCGCGTCTTCCAGGTGGGCCGGGAAGATTTCGATCGTGTCGCCGCGGACGCGGAAGGAACCGCGGGTAAAATCCATGTCGCGGCGCTTGTATTGCTGGGCCACGAGGTCGGCCAACAGCTGGCGCTGGTCGAGGCGGTCGCCGACATTCATCTGGAACGTCATCGCCGTATAGGTCTCGACCGAGCCGATACCGTAGATGCAGGAGACCGAGGCGACGATGATGCAGTCGTCGCGCTCCAGCAGCGAGCGCGTCGCCGAGTGGCGCATGCGGTCGATCTGCTCGTTGATCGAGCTTTCCTTCTCGATATAGGTGTCGGAGCGCGGGACGTAGGCCTCCGGCTGGTAATAGTCGTAGTAGGAAACGAAATACTCGACGGCGTTGTCGGGGAAGAAGTTCTTGAATTCCGAATAGAGCTGGGCGGCCAGCGTCTTGTTCGGCGCCAGGATCAGCGCCGGGCGCTGGGTTTCCTCGATCACCTTGGCCATGGTGAAGGTCTTGCCCGAGCCGGTGACGCCGAGCAGCACCTGGCTGCGGTCGCCATTCTCCAGTCCCTCCACGAGGTCGCGGATGGCCGTCGGCTGGTCGCCGGCGGGTTTGTATTCGCTGTCCATGCGGATGGTGATGCCGCCTTCGGACTTGTCGGGCCGGGCCGGGCGGTGCGGCGTCCAGATCTTGCCGTTCTTGTGCAGCGGATTGCCGCTCTCGATCAGCTTGGCGAGCGCATCGACCGTGGCGGTGACGGCAGTGCCAGCGGAGAGCGACGACGCTTCCTCGAGGCCGACATCGAGGCCGGAGACCGGATTGAGGCCGGCGGCGGCACGGGTCTTCGGATCGGTCGAGCCGCCGATCGAGACGCCACGCGCCGTCTTGGAGACCGTCGCCTTCTTGTTGACGCTGACGGCTTCGCTGTGCTTGCGCGCCTCGTTCTCGACCTTCTTGCGGTGCTTGCCCGCCTTGGAGGCGATCTCGCGCTGGCTTTCGACGCCGGCGGCCTCGGCATCGCGCTCCAGCTGCTTCACCCAGTCGGAGACCGACCCTTCAAGCGGGGCGCCTTCGAAAGACGACTGGGGAGCTTCCTCGAAGCCATTCGGGGCGGGAGATTTCTTCGGAGTTTTGGCCATGGCCGGAATATGGAGAGAGTCAGCGCGAAAGTGAAGAGGGGAAGAGTACAAAAGGGAAACGAATGAATCATTCGGATTTCGCCAATAGTCGGGCCGAAATGGAAAACCGGCCGGGTTGCCCCGGCCGGTTCATCAGGCGCTGAGTAGGTCTCAGCCGTTCTTCTTGATGACGCCGTAGACGATGTTGCGGTTCTTGCCGAAGAAGACCTTGGATTCGTAATTCTGGCCGGCCGTCGCCTCGTGGATGATCTTCCACATGTCGGCTTCCGAACGGAGCAGCAGCGCCCAGTTCATGAAGGTCTCGATGTAGCCGTCGACGAGGATCGGGTAGGAGTAGTTGGCGAACAGGAAGGTGCCGCCGGGCTTGACCATTTCCAGGCAACGCTGGGTCAGCTTGATGGCGACGCGATCGACCAGGTAGTCGTAGAGGCCAGAGGCATAGACGAGGTCGAAGGTGCCCGGGTTGGAGCGGCGCATCAGCAGCTCGCGCACCGAGCCGTCGATCGCCTCGACCGCCGTGCCCTGGAAATCGCGGGCGATGGTGCCGATGCTCATCGGATCCTGGTCGAGGGCGACCCAGCGCTTCAGCGCCTTCTGCTTCATCGCTTCGGAATAGGCGGCTTCGCGCAGGTGGCCGGCGGCGACGCTGAGGACTTCCGTGCCCGGACCACGCTCGGCGGCGACTTCGTCGACCTGGCGAGCGAGGATGTCGCGGCGGTCCCAGTTGGCCTGCGAGGAGGGGGCGGTGCTGGTATATTCGAACAGCGCCTTGCCGAGATGGGAGGCGGCGTTGACCTTATCCATCACGCTTTCATGGCGGTAGATGAAGTCGAGCAGGGTCGCATCGCCGGAATAGCCGCGCGGCTTGTCCCACGACCACTTGGTCAAGGGATCCTCGAGGAAATAGCTGGTGACGGCATGGTTCTGGATCAGCGGTACCAGTTCCTGCCAGACGCGCGGATGAATGCGGGCGCGCATTTCATGCAGCTGCACGGTGACGCTGTCGATGATCTTCGTCGGGTCTTCGGATTTCACGAACTGCTGGCGCGCAAGCTCCAGCATGAGGGCGACTTCACCTTTGCTGATGGCCAGATGCTCTTCGAATCGGTCGCTTTTGGGCGCTTCGAGCTCGTTGGCTATGGCTTTGGGCGTAATAAGGCTATGGCCGTCGAAATCCATCTTAGGCTGGGTCACGCGATACGTCCTCTAATCAATTGGGGTTAAATTACCGGGGCACACCTGTACCGTTTTCGGCGATACCTTGAATTGTATATTAGCGAGAAACTTTTCATTAACCATTGAAATCCATAAACATGATTAACGGCGCCGGTTTCGCTGGAATTTAGCAAGCTTTAATGCAGCCCCTCTATTTTGGTGGGGTCGGATTGCCGGTATTGCCGTGTCTCATCACCTGAAGGGGCTAAGCGAACCGCACGAATGCGTCGGTCAATTCCGTCTGGATCAACAGCGGAAATCTCCGGCGGAGATAGTACGGAGCGGTGGAAGAGTGCATGAAGCACGCGATTGCTTATGCGGCAGAGATTGATCTTGAACCCAAGTTGCTGCGGCCAACGCCGGGCGAACTGCGGGATCTCTATCGCATGGAAGGGGAGACTGAGCGAAAGACGGCGACACGGCAGGGGCTGTGGATCGCGGTTATCGTCTATATCCTGTTTTCCGCTACCGACCTGCTGCTGATCCCCGACGTCGCCACCTATACGATCCTGGCCCGCGTCACCGTCGGCACGCTGGCGCTGCTGATGCTGGAGGCCGAGGTCTATTTCGGCAAGAGCATCCAGTGGCTGGACCGGACCAGTGCCACGGCGCTGGTGCTCGGCTTTGCCGTCTGGTGCTTTCCGGCGGTGCGCACGGTGCATGCCGACAGCCTGTCCTATTACATGATCTTCGGCGCCATCTTCATGATGGGTGCCAACCAGTTCTTCAATTTCCGCTTCGGCCTGTCGGTGCTGGCCTCCAGCGCCGTGCTGACGACCTTCCTGGGCTCGCTGTTCTTCTTCTGGCCGACCAGCATCTACGCGATGGCCTTCGGCATGTTCTACGTGTCGTGCTTCGTCTTTACTTCCTATGTGAACTGGAAGCTCAATCACGAGCGCTACCACGTGTTTCTCAACGCGCTGGAAGCCCGGATGCAGCAGAAGGAAGCGACGGAGCGCGGCGAAGCGCTGCTGCGCATGTCGAATACCGATTACCTGACCGGCCTCGAAAACCGCCGTGCCGTCGACCAGCGTCTGCGTGATCACTGGAAGGAATGGCAGCGCAAGGGCGTCGGCTTTACCGCCATCCTCGTCGATGTCGACTTCTTCAAGAAATATAACGACGGCTATGGCCACCAGGAAGGCGACCGCTGCCTCATCCATGTGGCGCGCACCATCAAGGACGCGATCGAGGTCTATGGCGCATCGATCGGCCGTTACGGTGGCGAAGAGTTCATCGTGCTGGCGCAGTTTGCCGAGCGTGAGCGTGTTGCCGAGCTCGCCGAATGCATCCGGGCGACCGTCGAGCAGATGGGGCTGATTCACGAGGAGCGCCGCGACGGCACCTCGATCGTCACGGTCAGCATCGGCGCGGCCTATACGCGCGACCAGAGCGGCAAGCTTGAAAAGATCATCCACGAGGCCGACCGGGCGCTCTACAGTGCCAAGGCAAGCGGTCGCAACTGCGCGCGCCTGTTCGATCCGAACGATCCGTTCAGCAGCGACGAGAGCGAGAATATCGCCGCACTGCTGCGCATCGCGGTGGCGCAGGATCTGTTGTCGCTGGTCTATCAGCCGATCGAGGATATCCGCACCGGCGGCCGCGACGCTGTCGAGGCGCTGATGCGCCTGAAGACGCTGGACGGCAGCTCGATCCCGCCGAGCCTGTTCATCCCGATCGCCGAGCGCACCGGGATGATCCTCGAGCTCGGCCGCTGGGTCATCCAGACCGCCTGCCGCGACGTTCTTCTGCCGAACCTGGCGCAGATCGCCAGCGTCAACGTTTCGCCGATCCAGCTGCGCATGCCCGGCTTTGCCGCCAGCGTCGCTGCGATCCTTTACGAGACCGGCGTCTCCGGCAATCGCCTGGCCTTCGAGATCACCGAAGGGCAGGAGATGGAGATGCATGCCGACGTGCTGAAGTGCATCAGCGACCTGAAGACGCTTGGCATCCGCATCTGGCTCGACGATTTCGGCACGGGCTTTGCCGGCCTGTCCTGGCTGCGCCTGATCGACTTCGATACGGTCAAGATCGACCGCTCCTTCCTGCATGGCAGCGCCACGCCGCGCGGCAAGGCGATGCTCGAGGATATCGTCGGGCTGATCCGCAACCGAGGCCCGAAGATCCTCGTCGAGGGTGTCGAGACCGCCGAGCAGCTGACCCTGCTGCGGCAACTGCGTATCGATTATGCCCAGGGCTACCATCTCGGCCGGCCGGCGCCGGTTCAGGCAATCGACTCTACGCCCTCGAAGCCGCCGCGGCCGACGCTTGTCGCCTCGCGTCCGGCAGGCCGCTGACGCCGCCTGCCAAAATGCCGCAGTCTGGCGGTGGAACAATGTCAGGATCGCTGACGTTCTGAAGTGTCACCTCCCGGTGGCACTTCCGCCCGTTTCTGGGCGCTCTCTCCGACGGCATCCGGAATTGCCCCGCCTCGCCGCCGCTTTCGGACGGAGGAACAGACATGTCCGCATTGGCAAGCCTGCGTGCGTTCTCCCCGCAGCAGCGTAATACCCTTGTTGCCAGCTATCTCGGCTGGACCCTTGATGCCTTCGATTTCTTCATTCTCGTCTTCGTTCTCAAACATATCGCCGAAGAATTTCACACGGATGTTCCGGCCGTCTCGGCAGCGATCTTCCTGACGCTTGCGATGCGTGCCGTCGGCGCGCTGATCTTTGGCCTTGCCGCCGACCGCTTCGGGCGTCGCGTGACGCTGATGGCCGACGTGCTGCTCTATTCAATCTTCGAGTTCCTGACCGGCTTCTCGACCGGGCTGACGATGTTCCTGATCCTCCGGGCGCTCTATGGGATTGCCATGGGCGGCGAGTGGGGCGTCGGTGCCTCGCTTGTCATGGAGACCGTGCCGGAGGAATCCCGCGGCATCGTTTCAGGCATCCTGCAGGCGGGTTATCCCTCCGGCTATCTGCTGGCCTCGATCGTCTTCTTCCTGCTGTTCCCGGTCATCGGCTGGCGCGGCATGTTCTTCGTCGGCGCGCTGCCGGCGCTGCTGGTGCTCTATATCCGCCGCAATGTGGAGGAGAGCCCGGCGTTCATCGAGCGGCAGCGGAAGGGGCGCAGGCCGTTCCTGACGATCCTGCGCGAAAACATCCCGTTGTTCATCTGGTCGGTGCTCCTGATGACGGCTTTCAATTTCCTCAGCCACGGCACGCAGGACATCTATCCGACCTTCATGGAAACCCAGCGCGGCTACGACAGCTACACGACCGGCGCGATCGCCATCGTCTATAATATCGGCGCGATGTGCGGCGGGCTGTTCTTCGGGGCGCTGTCGCAGCGCATCGGCCGCAAGAAGGCGATCGTCATCGCCTCGCTGCTGGCAATCCCGGTTGCGCCACTCTGGGTCTATGCGCCCGGTCCCGTGCTGCTCGCCATCGGCGCCTTCCTGATGCAGTTCTTCGTCCAGGGCGCCTGGGGCATCGTGCCGGTGCACCTCAACGAGCTGTCGCCGGACGAGGTGCGCGGCACATTCCCGGGCTTTGCCTATCAGCTCGGCAATCTGCTGGCCTCGGGCAATGCGACGATGCAGGCCGGTCTTGCCGCACACTGGAACGGCGACTATGCGACGGCGCTGCTTGTGGTCGCCGCCGTGGTTGCGGCGGTCGTCGCCCTGTTGGCCGGCTTCGGCTACGAGAAGAAGAATGTGCGCTTCGGCACGGAGGAGGCCGAGGCGCCAAGCGGCGCGTATCGCGCCTGAGCGCGAGGGGCGGGTCACTCCGCCCGCCCTTGGCCCGTTTCCGGCTGTAGCTATTTCTTAACCAGCGTCTTCTAATGTTTGTTTTGCGGTGGTCAGGTATTGCGTTCCACTGCAGCTTGATCTGGCTGGCTCACATGATGGCCGGCATCATGAAGGCGATGAATTTCGCCGCTACGGCTCCCGACGCATCCTTGCTCACCAGCGGAAAAACAGATTCCCTCACCGTGCCGGATTGATTGCCGCCGAGCAGCGTGACCGTCGTCTCGCTCGCGGCGATGACGAAGCCGACATGACCGGGACCGCTTTCCCATTTGGGATCACTGAAGGGGGCATAGCGGCGGACTGCGATCGAGCCGGGTATGGGCTTGGGCAGGGAGATGAACTGCCCCTTCTTGTTCCAGAAGAAGGAGCGGGCGCCCGGATGATCCGTGCCCATGTGACCGCTGGTCACCAGGCAATAGTTGACGAAGGCGGCGCACCAGTCGACTTCATCGCCGCCATCAGCTTCGAACCACGCCGAACACACCTTGAAATAGTTGAGGATGCGCGGGTTTTCGCCGGGATCGGGCCATTGGCTGCGTTCGTGTGCGGGCAGGGCGGCCTCGCGGCGAGCGATGTCCATCCAGTCCTGCGTTGCCGATGCCGCCGATGATATGATGGCGCTGGTGGTGGTGGATCGCAGTGCTGCCGGCGCGTTGGCGCGGATCAGTCCTGGTTTCCATCCCTCGATCTCCTGGATCCTCCTGGCGACCTTGCGAAACTCGTCGGCCTTGAGTGTTGAGAGCGGTGTATCAAGCGGGACGCCGGTGCGTTCTGCGAGCGCCGCGGCGTAGGCGGCCGAGTTGTTTTCGCTCGGCGGAGCATAACGAAACACGGCATCGCGGAGTGTCAGGTTGATGTATTTCGAGGTCTTTAGCAGCGCGATGATCGCCGCCGTGCCTGTCTGTTCGTCCGGGAATATGGCGAAGCTGCCGTCGTCGCCGATTGCTCCGGCATTCAGGGAGAAATCGCCTTTGCGGATATTGCCGGGATTGCAGTTGCGCCAGGAGCGCGAGCCACCCTCGCGGATTTCGTCGCGGCCTTCGGCGTCTGTATAGAGAACGGTTTTGTAGGCGATCGAGCGGGCGTGGACGAATGGCCCAGCCGCCCCTGGGGGAGGAAGGTCCGGAAGGTCCATGTTGGCGACGGGAGCACTGACCGGGAGCGATGCGCTGAGGCTTTTGAATGCCTGCGATACTTCACTCGCGGCCGATGTGTACGTAATGGAATAGGTGCCGTCGTCAGCGCGCTCTATCGAGACAACACGCATTTTTGCACGAGCGATGTCTCCGAGGACGTCGTTCAGCTTCGATTCCGGAATATCGGTCATAGTTTCCATAGCATGCTCCTCCCATGGCACGGTCATCGCGCCTGATGTTGAGATCGGCTGAGCGCGACCATCCGGGCTATTCCGGTAAGGACCGCAATTTTGTCAGCAATGTCCTTCGGCTCTGAGCGTAGCGGCCGTTGTTGAGGAAGCTCACCAAGTTTGTTCCCTCGCGCTTGAGCGCCTCTTCAATCGCTAGCCGGGCAGCGGGGCTGCCACTGTCGTAGAAGGCGCGGATCTCGACGGAGGATTCGTCGGCCGCATATTTGAAGATTTCAGTGACCTTCTCATCCTCGCTAACGGCGAGGTTCTGCGCAGCCTGTTCATCGATCGTCGCCATGCCGGCAGTGATGGTGCCGGCGGCGGCATATTCGTTGACGTCGATCATCGCGAGCTCAAGCGGATAGCTCAGCGTGCTCTCGCTGAGTTTTGCGATGATTGCAGACCGCACGCGGTTGCGGTTTGCCTGCATCTGCTTCTGCAGAGCCTGGATAGTGCGGTCGGCAAGGATGCTCTTGTCGTAGGCGGCCACGCCGCCCTTGATCGCAGTATCGACTGCGGCGAGCGTCGTTTTGGCAGCCTCGGAACCGGTGAGTGCGCCCGCCGTACTGAGCGAGATGCTGGTGACGGTCGCGCCGAAGGGCACGATCTGGCTCTCTTGCGTCAACCGGTTGACGAATTTTGCATATCTCAGGTCGATCGTGCCGATAGCGCCAAGGACGATCGAGTTGCGGAGCGACTGGCGCCGCCCGGGATCGGTGACGGTCTCGTATGTAGCAAGTCTCTGAGTGCTGAATGCGCTGGCGAAATAGCGGTCGCTGACAGCCTGGTACTCTGTCAAGTTCGGTGTACCGGCGACCGACGGCGTGCAGCCGGCAAGCGCCGGCAGCAGCGCAAGCGCCACCACAATCTTAAAAATTCTGCTCATGCGCCATCCCCTAAAACCGGGGATATCAAGTCACATCGCAGAGTGATTTGAAACGAATTGCATGCAACCTGTGATGGCGGAATTGGAGGCCGCGGTAGTGTTCACCGAGGTGCGTATGCGGATGCCCGCCGCTCCGGCACAATCTCCCGCCACCCGTAGACAAACACCGCAATTGCCGCAAGCGCGGCGAGGCCATGCACCCAGTAGGCAAGCCCGTATCCGCCTTCCTTGGTCAGCCATCCCGCGACGATATTGCTTAGCGAAGCGCCGATGCCCTGGACGGTCATGACGGCGGCGAGGCCGGCGTTGAAGCGGCCGGTGCCGGAGAGGATGCGTTCGGCAGCGAGCGGTGTTGCGATGCCGATAAGGCCGGCACCGGCGCCATCGAGGAACTGGACCGGATAGATCGCCGCGAAGCTTTCGAAGCTGCCGGCGATGGCGCCGCGCAGTGGCAGGGCGCAGAGGGCGATGATGAAGATCGAGGCGAGGCCGAAGCGGTGGATCAGGTAGGGAGCGGCGAGGGCCATGCCAATCATCGACAGCTGCGAGACGCCGGTGACGATCGCCGTCGTGCGGAAGGGCGTGCCGAGCTGGATCGAGAAATCCTGGGCGATCAGCCGGCTCATCGGCGCATTGCCGAAATGGAAGATCAGCAGCGTCACGGCAAGCAGGATGAGGCCGCGCGAACCCGCGATGACGGAATAGCCTGACGGTCCCGGGCTGCCGTCGTCATGGGCAAGGCCACGGGCGACCTTGTTGTCGATGTGGCGGGGATCGATCGCCAGCGTCGCGGCGATGGTGGCGAGGGCGGTGAGGATCATCAGGCCGATGACGCCGTTGAGGCCGAACAGCGAGGTGGCGAGATAGACGCCTGCCAGCGAGACGACATTGCCGGCATGGTTCCAGAATTCGTTGCGCGCCACCTGATCCGGAAAGGCCGCTTCGCCGACGAGGCCGAGTGTCAGGCCCATCAGCGCGGGGCCGATCACGGCGCCGACGATCGCCGTCATCGATTGACCGCCGAAGACCGAGGCGTTGTCGGGGCTGGCGAGCGTCCAGAGTGCGGCTGCTGTCACCAGGACCACCGGCACGATAATCAGCAGCCGCTTGTGAGGTGAGGTATCGACGAGAGCGCCGAAGAGCGGCGTGGCGATCAGCCCGAGAATGCCGCCGAGGGTGGCGACCACGCCGAGCGTCATCGGCGTCCATCCATGCGTCGCGAGGAAGCCGTCGAGAAACGGGCCTAATCCGTCGCGGGCGTCGGCGAGGAAGAAATTCAGGGTTGCGAGGGCTGCGAGCGAGCGGCCGGAGAGGCGGGATGGGTGCGAGGCGGTCACGGGGTTTCCTTCGGGACGATGCTTTGTCCTGAAGGTAGATCCGCTTTTGCGCGGGCCGCTTCCGGCGCTCGCCATGAACGGCGGACCCGATCGAAAGTTCCGCGGTTTTGCGGTGTGCGCGGCTATTGCGGTGAAAATCCGTTGCGCCGCCGGAGAGGCCTTGAAGCGCGCGGATTTCGGGATACATGGTGGCGCCAGCAGTCACGCCTCAAGGATTCTCCCATGCCGTTTTCGCTGAGCCCCGCCGCCGTCTGGCCGGTCATCATGCTTTTTGCCTCGAACATCTTCATGACCTTCGCCTGGTACGGGCATTTGAAGCACAAGAGCAGCGCCATCTTCCTGGCGATCATCGCCAGCTGGGGCATCGCCTTCTTCGAATATTGCCTGGCGGTTCCGGCCAACCGCATCGGCTCGGCGGTCTATACGACGGCACAGCTGAAGACGATGCAGGAAGTGATCACGCTGATCGTCTTCGCAGGCTTCTCGATCTTCTGGCTCGGCGAAAACCTCACCTGGAACCACGCCATCGGCTTTGCGCTGATCGCGATCGGCGCATCTTTCATCTTCCGCGGCTGAGGAGTGGCCGCCTGCCTTAGGGCAAAAGCGACAGGCGGCCGGCCCTGCGATAGGGGTGGCTGATCCCAGGGCAGGCGGGTCCGTAGCGGATCGACTGGCGGCGCTCCATCAAATCGGCGCCGTCTTTTCAACGGTGCGTTGCCACTTGCCATTCTCCCTGCCTGCATGGAAACTGCACGGATAGGGGGAGTGGACCATGGCAGAGCGCGGCCGCGAGTTTGCAGATATCGCCTATACTGTCCTCGTCGTCGAAAAGAAACCCGGGGTCGAGACCGTGGCGGCTACCCTCGGCATGACCTATGCGGTGCTGCATTCGCGGCTGATCAACCGCACCTGCTTTTCCGCCGACGAGATCAATGCCCTGGTGCGGGCGGTGCCGGATGTGCGGCTCGTCAACTACCTACTGAAGGAGACAGGTTTCATTGCGGCCGACCGGCCGTCGCCCGAGACGGCTGATATAGACGGCGCGCCTGTCGACCTGCAGCGCAGCGCGACGCGTGTGGTGGTCAACGCGACGGGCATATTGGAGGTCGTCGATGCGGTGCTTGCCGGTGGCGGGATCGACCACCGGCGCGAGGCGCTGGTGCACCGGGAGATCGACGCAACTGAACGGGCGCTCGCCACGTTGCGGCTCCGGCTCACCGGCGAGTGATCAGAGCGCCGTACTGGCGCGGCGCAGCTTGCAGAGCCATCCGTCGCCTTCGGCCTTGAGCACCTCCATCTCCGCAGCAATATCTTCATGGCGCTGCTCCAAGAGCTGCTTGCGCGCGGCGGTGCCGCCCTTGCGGAGCTTGGATTCGATGGCGAGCAGCTGGAGCTTGTAGAGATTGAGGGTGCGCACGATGCGCATATATTCACGGAGCGGATCAGGATCAGGCATGACAGGCTTTTGGGCACGTGGTTTCACATGCCAGCCGCGTATCGCGGCTCTGCGGCCCGCGACATCAAAACGGCCCCAGTTTTTCAACGGCTGATAGCATTGCTCTTAACGCGCGGTAACATGGAGTGACCGGCGGACGGGGAACGGGTGAGGGCGGCGCGCGTTGGATTTCCATGAACTGGAGATCGCAGATGCAGAAGAACAAGCCGCTCGTCGAAGTCGTCGTATCCACCAGCAAAGGCAAGGTGCCGCTCGGGATCATGAATACCGAACAGGCGCTGGCGCTGCCCGATGAGATCGACGCCAAGGTTTCGCATCCGGATCACAAGCCGGGCGAGACCGATGTCTATATCCCGCTCGAGGAGCTGGAACGGCATCCGGTGGTGACCGCGACGGAGCGAAAATCCCAATAATTACAAATAGTCCATGTCCGTCCGCCGCCCGATTGCGGTCGCATTTGGCTGAGACCCTGTCACTATCCGGTGATGACGAGGTGATCGGTCATGAGCGTCTCCTTCCAGACAATGGCGGCAATCCGTTTCGGCTATGGCTTCAGGCCGGGCGAGGCGCAGCCTGAGGACAAGCAGGCCCTGCTGGCTCAACTCAAATTGGGGGTGGAGGCTAAGCCTACCTTTCCCGATGGTGGCGCCGAGGCCTGCCGCAAGCGTATTGGCGACCTGCAGGATCAGCTGAAGGAAATCCGCCAGGAGGCGGGGGATGACGATGAGCAGCGGCGCAACCGGCGCCGTCAGCTACAGCGGCAGGTTCAGCGTGGATTTCAGCGCGATGCCAATCAGCGGCTGATGCAAGCGGTTCTGTCGCCCAACGGCTTTTACGAGCGCCTCGCGACCTTCTGGACCAACCATTTCTCGACCAGCGCCAACAAGAGCTTGCCGATGCGGCTGATCGTGCCGCTCTATGAGGCAGAGGCGATCCGCCCGAATATCGGCGGCCCGTTCCGCGATCTGCTTCGGGCGGCGACCGAGCATCCGGCAATGCTGATCTATCTCGACCAGGCGCAGTCGCAAGGGCCGGATTCGCCGGGCGGCATGCGCCAGAAGAAGGGGCTGAACGAGAATCTGGGCCGCGAGCTTCTGGAGCTGCACACGCTCGGCGCCGGCAGCGGTTATACGCAGGCCGATGTCCGCTCGGCGGCCATGGTTCTCACCGGGCTGACGATCGATCGCGACGATATTGATGTGGCGTTCCGTCCGCGGATTTCCGAGCCCGGCCAGCATACCGTCCTCGGCGTCAGCTATGGCGGCGACCGGCGCACTCGCAAGGACTATCTCGCTATGCTCGACGATCTCGCCGCGCATCCGAAGACGGCCGAGCATATCTGCCGCAAGCTCTCGATCCATTTTATCGCCGACCAGCCGGCGCCTGAGATGATCTCGGCGATGACCGATGTCTGGAAACGGACGGATGGGGATCTGACTGCCGTCTATGGTGCCATGCTCGATCATCCCGCCGCCTGGCGCGACGAGGGTGCCAAGGCGCGGCAGCCCTTCGATTTCGTGGTGGCGGGGCTGAGGGCGCTGAATGCCGGAAGCTTCATGGAGGCCAATCAGGACAATGACGATGATGCTGATGCGATGATGGCGGCACCCGCCAAAGATGCGGACAGCGGCAACGGCATGAATGCCATGGCGCCGCCCGATCCCGCAGATGAGGACAAGGTCAAGCGGCGCAAGGCGTTTCAGACGGCGCGGGCGCTCGGGCAAGGCGCCTTGCGGCGCATGGGCCAGCCAATCTGGCTACCGCCGAGCCCGGCCGGTTTCGAGGAGACATTCGACGCCTGGATCACCGCCAGCCAGCTCGCCGAGCGGCTTGCCTGGGCGCGCCGTGCCTCGGCGCAGTTCGACAAGGATCAGGATCCGCGCGAGTTTCTGAAGGCCACGCTGGCGGATGCCGCCCGCGACGAGACGATCCGTGTCGTGTCGCAGGCGCCGAACAAGATCAGCGGTCTGACGCTGGTGCTCGCATCCCCCGAATTCAACCGCCGATAAGGAGCCTCGCCATGACCGAGATCGTGCTGTCCCGCCGCGGTTTTCTTGCTTCCGCTTGCTGCCTTGCCGCAGCACCCGTTTTCACGCCGGTGACCTTTGCGGCCATGCCGGGGGATAACAGGTTCGTCACCATCGTGCTGCGCGGCGCCATGGACGGGCTTGATCTGGTCCAGCCCTATGGTGACGCGGGTTTCGCCGGTTTGCGGCCGACACTGGCGCTGACGCCCGATAAGGGGCTTATCGATCTCGACGGTCATTTCGGCCTCAATCCGGCCGGTGCCGATCTGCTGCCGCTGTGGAAGTCGAAGGAGCTGGCCTTCGTTCATGCGGTGTCGACGCCCTACCGCGATCAGCGTAGCCATTTCGATGGGCAGGACATGCTGGAATCCGGCGGCGAGCATGTGGCCGAAGAAAAGACCGGCTGGCTCAACCGGGCGCTCGCCGTCATCCCGCGCTCGGATGCGCGCAAGGCGATCGACGTCAATACGTCCACGGAGCTCATCCTCTCCGGCCCGAACAATGTCGATGTCTGGGCATCCGATTCCAATCTCGGCACGGCGAAGGACGAGATGCAGTTCCTGATGCGGCTCTATGCCGGCGATCCGGCTTTCGCCAAGGCCATGGAGGAGGCGACGCGGGCCAATGGCGCGGCGATGATTGCCGAACCCGATGGCAAGCGGGGCGAGAAGATCGCCGATGTCGCGGCGCTCGCCGGCAATATGCTGAAGGGTGATTATCGCATCGCCAGCTTCTCGATCACCGGCTGGGATACGCATGTCGGGCAGGCGGCCCAGTTCAAGCGGCCCGTCCAGGACCTGGCGCAGGCGATCACGACGCTGAAGACGGCGCTTGGCCCGGATATCTGGTCGAAGACGGTCGTGCTCGCCATGACCGAGTTCGGCCGTACCGTCCGCCAGAATGGCTCCGGGGGAACGGATCACGGCACGGGTGGCTGCGCGCTGCTTGCAGGCGGGGCGATCAATGGCGGGCGCATCCTCGGCAAATGGCCGGGCATCGGCGATGCCCAGCTGCTGGAGGACCGCGACCTGATGCCGACAGCCGATGTCCGCGAGATCGCCGCTGCGATGCTTTACCGGCAATTCGACGTCAGCCCTGACGACCTGACCGCGAAGATTTTTCCGGGACTGAGCTTCGACAAGTCATCGCAATTCTTGCGCGCCTGACTTCGATCCCGGATGTCGCTCGGCGGGGACAGGCTTGGGTGCGCCGTTCTCATCGAGCGCCACCATGATGAAGGTACCGGCGGTGACTTTTTCCATCTTGTTGTAGCGGGAGCGGTGGGCCCAGGCCTCGACGATCAGGGTGATCGAGGTGCGGCCGACGCGGTCGATGTCGGTGTAGACCGAGAGCGTGTCGCCGATCTTGACCGGCAGTTCGAAGGCCATTTCCTTGACGGCGGCGGTGACGACGCGACCGCGGGCGCGTTCGGCGGCGCGGATGCCGCTTGCCAAGTCCATCTGCGCCATGACCCAGCCGCCGAAAATATCCCCTGCCGGATTGGCATCGCCGGGCATGGCGAGCGTGCGCAGGGTGAGTTCACCTTTCGGCTTCGGGCTGTCGTTCATTGTCAAGTCCTTGTCATTTCACGAAGCGTGAAGATGGCAGGCTTGACGGCTGGATGGCAAGGGCAATGACGCGGTTATGCAGGGATGGCCGGCGGCGATCTCTCAGAGACGGCCGAGCGTGAAGAACAGAGCTGCCCAGAAGAGAGCCGACAACTCGGCTGCCACCAGAAAACCGATCGCGCGTTCCGTCATGGAGCTTCTCCTCGTGGGTTAAAAAGGGGGCTCGCGACCCCAGACGCGAGCCCCAATCCTTTCGTGTCCGCCAAGACGCGTTAGGATGGCGAGCGAAATACTCAAAATGGGGGAGGCGCGGTATCATAAGATCTTGGGATAGGGATGCTGGAGCAGGGCTCTACGTGCCTCTCGTGCCCGGTCACAGATTATTATGCTTACCAGACCGCAAAAAAATCGCTGAGCTTAAATATAATAGAATTCATATGCTTGGCCAATGGGATGCCGTTGCAAGAGGTTCCTTTCGTTACGTTATGTGATGCCGAACTAATAATGCTTCACCGGCCAGTAAGACATGCGCTGCAGAATTTGCGCCGATCATGACTGCGTGAATGCGAGGGGACTTCGTGCGCAATACAAAGATTTCGACCCGTCTCTACGGGCTTGTCGGGCTGACGCTGGCGATTTTCGTCGGCGTGATGGCTTTCTTCCTGAACTATTCCTACTCAGAGCTTGAGGCGGAGCGGAAAGCCGGGCTGGCGCAGATGGATGCGACGGCCATCAACATCATGAAGAAATACTACAAGATGGAGCAGGACGGCACGCTGACGCGCGAACAGGCGCAGACGGCGGTCAAGGACGTCATCGCTTCCATGCGCTATGGCGACAGCGGTTATTTCTGGATCAACGACATGCATCCCAACATGGTGATGCATCCGATCAAGCCGGAGCTCAACGGTACTGACCTCACGCAGAACAAGGATCCGAACGGCAAGTTCCTTTTCGTCGAGTTCGTCAACACGGTGAAGGCGCATGGCCAGGGCTTCGTCGATTACTACTGGCCGAAGCCGGGTGCCGAGCAGCCGGTTCTGAAATACTCGCATGTTGCCGGCTTCGAGCCCTGGGGCTGGGTTGTCGGTACCGGCGTCTATGGTGACGACCTTGCCGCACTTTACCGGCAGAACGCGTTATGGGCGGCGCTGCTCTGCGGCCTGGGCGCGATCATCACCCTGCTCATCGCCTATGCGATCGTCCGCAGCGTCACCGGTCCGGTGGCGCGGATCGGTGCTGCCATGCATGCGATTGCCACCGACGACTCTGCTGCCGCCGTGGTCGACAGCGAGCGCCGCGACGAAATCGGCCATATGGCGAAGGCTCTGCTTGTCCTGCGTGACTCGATGATCGAACGCAGCGAGATGCGTTCGCGCGAAGATTCCCGCCAGCGCGAGCTGGATGGCGAGCGCCGCAGCAGCGAGCAGCGGATGCGCAGCTCTGCCGAACGCCAGAACCACGCGATGATGACGCTCGGCCAGGGGCTGGAACGGCTTGCCGCCGGTGATCTCACCGTCACGGTCGGCGATCTCGGCGAGGAATATTCCAAGCTGCGCTCCGACTTCAACGCTGCTGCCGGTGCGCTTGCCAGCGTTATCCAGGCGATCTCGGAATCGAGCCATGTCGTCAATGACAGCGCCTCCGATATCAGCGAAGCGACCAGCAACCTGTCGAAGCGGACCGAGCAGCAGGCTGCGGCCCTGGAAGAGACGGCGGCGGCTCTCGATGAGATCACCGCAACCGTTCGCACCGCCTCCGAGCGGGCAACGGAAGCGCGCGAGATGGTGTCCGAGACGAAGACCAGCGCCGGCAAGTCCGGCGAGATCGTCCGCAACGCTGTGGCGGCAATGAGCCGGATCGAGGATTCCTCGAGCCGTATCGGCCAGATCATTGGCGTCATCGACGAAATCGCCTTCCAGACCAATCTTCTGGCGCTGAATGCCGGTGTCGAAGCGGCGCGTGCGGGTGAGGCGGGACGTGGTTTCGCTGTCGTTGCGCAGGAAGTGCGCGAGCTGGCGCAGCGCTCGGCGAATGCCGCCAAGGAGATCAAGACGCTGATCAGCAATTCGGCGGCCGAAGTCGAAACCGGTGTGTCGCTGGTTCGCTCGACCGGCGATGCGCTGGTCGAGATCGAGGCTCTGGTCAACAAGGTCAACGACCACGTGAATTCCATCGCGACGGCTGCCCGCGAGCAGGCGACGGGGCTGCAGGAGATCAATACCTCCGTCAACCACATGGACCAGATGACGCAGCAGAATGCCGCGATGGTGGAAGAGACCACGGCCGCCAGCCAGACGCTCGCCACCGAGAGCAACCAGCTGCGCACGCTGCTTTCCAACTTCCGCCTCGGCCAGGGCCAGGCGACGGCTCAGCGCTCCTATAACCGGGCGGCTTGACGATATCAGGAGAAGGCGGGAAACCGCCTTCTCCATCACGGGTAAGCTTTCCTTCACCAGTTTTATTTAAATTTGAGTGGAATTCTTCAGGTTGCAAGCAGGGCTGCGGGGCGATGGAGGGTATTGTGTCTGTCTCTCTTTTGCGGCGTATCGTGCTGACCACGCTGGTTTCCACGGCGCTCACGACCTGTTCCGTCAGTGACGGCCTCGTGCCGCCCGCAAGTGTCGATACCGGCACGAAAGTCAGCTCCATTTCTCCGCCAAGACAGTCGGCCATGCGCATGGCGCCGATGGAAACGGCGCAGTCCTATCCGGGATCGGCGCCCGTCTCGCGCGCCGGCGGATCGGTCGATTATCTCGATACGCCGAACCTTGCAGGCGAGGGCCATGCTGCAGGCGATGCCGCTCCGGCGTCCGGCCACAAGCTGCCGATGATTGATAGTGACGAGGCGCTCGCCCAGCAGCAGGTGCCGCGCGCCCAGAACGCGCCCGGCAACTGGGGCGGCACACAGCAGCTTTCGGTGCCCGACGGCGGCGTCAACATGGATTCCGAGCTCGGCGCCGAACCGGTGGTCGGGCTCGCGCAGGAGCAGCAACAGCAGATCGCCGAGGGCGAGACCGCCGAGCCTGTCGTCGATGGCATCGGCACCGATGCGCCGACGCAGCGCAACGCCATGCCGCGACCCGCCGCACAGGCGCAGATGAGCCAGGCCCGCGTCTGGAACGATGGCAGCGCCGTTGTCGCGCCGCAGCGCGTTCCCGAAGAGGACGAGAGCCAGGAAGTGGCGATGCTGCGGCCCTCGAACCCGATGATGAGCACGCCGGCAATGCCCGCCGATCCCGGCATGATGCCCGCCTCCGAGCGCGCCTGCCGCCAGGAGCTGAAGCGTCTCGGCGTGATCTATTCCGACAAGCCGGCGATCTCCAACGGTCCGGCCTGCCAGGTGCCGTATCCGATTTCGCTGCAGGGCCTTTCCGGCAATATCGGCGTGAAGCCGGCGGTGACGCTGAACTGCCAGGTGACGCTTGCCTTTGCCAAGTGGGTGAAGAACGAGCTCGCGCCCTCGGCGCGCTTCCGCTACTGGTCGGGCATTCAGACCATCGAGCCGCTCGGTGGCTATTCCTGCCGGCGCATGAACAACAGCCGCCAGAAATACAATCCGATGTCCGAGCATGCACATGGCAACGCGATCGATGTCGGCAAGTTCGTGCTGAAGAACGGCCACGAGATCGATATCCGCAAGAAGGGTCTCTTCTCCTTCCGGGAGGGTCGCCTGCTCAAGGCGGTGCGCAGCGACAGCTGCCGTTATTTCAATACCGTGCTTGGCCCGGGCAGCAATCCGGAGCACTGGAATCATTTCCATTTCGATCTCAGAGAGCGCAAGAGCGGCCGGGTCTACTGCAGCTAGGCTGACGGCTTGGCCTCGACAGGGGAATCTGATCTGACGGGCTCTTCCTGAGAGGAGAGCCCGGATGGCCGAACGCAAGCGCCCGAATTTCATCATGCTCATTCTTGTCGTTGTCATTGCTGCCGCCGCCGTGTTCGGCGGGCGTTGGTATGCCTATGTCGCCTATGCGAGCGACCCGTTCGATGAGGTCGGCATCAGCCTCAACACGATGATGCCGGCGCCGATCCGCGACATCGGCTGCGGCATGCTGAAGAGCCGTTTCGAGGGCAAGACGCTGCCGCCCTTCGGCTGCGGCGTGAACGGACAGTGGTGAGTGGACAAAAAGAAAGCCGGCGAAACGCCGGCTCAGACTGACCGGCCTTCAGGGGAGATCGACCGGATATTCAAAGTGTTCGTGCTTACAGCGGCATTTCGATACAAATAGAGACAGCGGAAATAAGGGGCGTAACGAGCGCCCGATGACGGTTCCGCAAAGGGATGGGCGGCGGCGCGAGAACCGTTGCTTGCCTCTGAGGCGGTTATCCCCCGCAAAGATCACCGGTTGATGACAAATGCGGTGGAAAGACGATTTTCGATGAGCCGCTTTGCTTGGCGCCACTATGGGCTGCCCTCTGAATAGTGTGTTCACGGGCTGCGGGATGTCAAAGTGTCATAAAGGGACTATATAGCGGCACAATAAGAGGAAACGTCCAAAAAATCGCATGGCTCCCATCATTTCCATCCGCAATCTCACCAAGCACTACGCCAACGGCTTCGAGGCCCTGAAGGGCATCGATCTCGATGTGGAGAAGGGCGAGATCCTGGCACTGCTCGGCCCGAACGGCGCCGGCAAGACGACGATGATCTCGATCGTCTGCGGCATCGTCAATCCGAGCGGCGGCGAAGTGCTCGTCGGCGGCCATGACGTCGTGAAGGATTTCCGTGCGACCCGCACGATGATCGGTCTTGTGCCGCAGGAGCTGACGACGGACCAGTTCGAAACGGTCTGGAACACCGTCAGCTTCTCGCGCGGGCTGCATGGCAAGAAGCCGAACCCAGCGCATATCGAGAAAGTGCTGCGTGACCTGTCTCTCTGGGACAAGAAGGACAATACGCTGCGCCAGCTTTCGGGCGGCATGAAGCGGCGCGTGCTGATTGCCAAGGCGCTGAGTCACGAGCCGGAAATCCTGTTCCTCGACGAGCCGACTGCCGGTGTCGACGTGACGCTGCGCAAGGACATGTGGCGCGTCGTCGAGCAGCTGCGCGAATCCGGCGTCACGATCATCCTGACGACGCATTATATCGAAGAGGCCGAGGAGATCGCCGATCGCGTCGGCGTCATCAACGGCGGCAAGCTGCTATTGGTCGAAGAGAAGGCGGCGCTGATGGCCAAGCTCGGCCGCAAGCAGCTGATCCTCGAACTCGCCGAGCCGCTCGACAAACTGCCGGAGCATTTTGCCGGAAACGGCCTGTCGCTGGAGCAGGGCGGTGCGCGGCTGGTCTATAACTTCGACGCGCATAACGAACAGGAAAGCATCGCGGCGCTCCTGACCCGGCTTTCGGCCGACAACATCCATTTCAAGGATCTCTCGACGCGGCAGAGCTCGCTCGAGGATATCTTCGTGGCACTCGTGGGAGGCGCCAAGTGAATATCGAAGCCATCAAGTCCATCTATTTCTTCGAGATGGCCCGCACCCGCCGCACGCTGCTGCAGAGCGTCGTCTCGCCGGTGATCTCTACTTCGCTCTATTTCATCGTCTTCGGCGCAGCCGTAGGCTCGCGGATCCAGACGGTGGAGGGCGTTTCCTACGGCGCCTTCATCACGCCCGGCCTGATCATGCTGACGCTGCTCGGCCAGTGCATCAGCAACGGCTCCTTCGGCATCTATTTCCCGAAATTCACCGGGACGATCTATGAAGTGCTGTCGGCGCCCGTGGCGATGACCGAGATCCTGCTCGGCTATGTCGGTGCCGCCGCCACCAAGGGATTGCTGATCGGGCTGATCATTCTGCTGACGGCCAATGCCTTCGTGGAGGTGCGCATCGAGCATCCCTTCATGATGATCCTGTTCTTCCTGCTGACCGCCATCACCTTCAGCCTGTTCGGCTTCATGATCGGCATCTGGGCCGGTAACTTCGAACAGCTGAACCTGATCCCGATGCTGGTCGTGCCGCCGCTGACCTTCCTCGGCGGCAGCTTCTATTCGATCAACATGCTGCCGCCCTTCTGGCAGGCGGTCAGCCATTTCAATCCGGTGCTCTATCTCGTCAGCGGCTTTCGTTGGAGTTTCTACGGGATCGCCGACGTCAATCCGCTGATCAGCCTGTCGATGATCACGCTGTTCCTGGCGATCTGCCTTGGCACGCTTGGGTGGATGTTCAAGACCGGTTACCGGCTTCGCAACTGAGGTGCAATTGCACGCAGGTGTTGAATTCGTACATCGACACGTATCGCCGTGATGCAAATGTGCAATGCATGGCTGTGCAATAGCTGAAATCTCAAGGAAGATTTTACCTATGGTGGCGTGATTTCGCGTTTACGTGTGGAAATCTTGCCTTGTCACGCTTCCGTCACGCGACAACCTTATCGTTAGTGTGCTTAATTAGCTTTGCGAAGCGAGGGGATCGCTAGCGTCTCCTTCACTTCTGTCTTCGGACGGCGGTGAAGATTCTACCGCCACTAGAATACGGACGCCGAGAATGATCAGACTGCAAATTTTGTTCGCTGTCGCGTTCATGGTCGCGATGTGCTCGCTGGCCTTTGCCGTCAGCTACAACCATTCGAAGGTGAGCGACAGCCACACGGGAAGCACCGGCTTCCTCTGGCTTTCGGCCTCGAGCTGATGCCTGCCGCCTTTTAACGTGCATATCTCTCGAGGATCGCGCCACCGAAGGCCGGCAGCAATCCGAAGATCAGAAGCTGCAGCGTGCCTTCGATCACGACAAGCCAGTTCAGCAGGAAGGCTGCCGCAAGACCCGCGGCGCAGCCGATGATGAACCTGCCATATCCCCGCATGTCGCTGTCCTCACCGGCTGCCTGATATAGCCAACAAAACTCAGTTCTGCGTCGGGCGGATATTGCCGACGCCGATTTCGCCTTCGAGCACGCCACGCTGCAGATCGCTGCGGCCATGCTCGATCTCGATGACGCTGTAGAGCTTGTCGTTGCGGAAGGCGCTGGCATTGATCGTCGTGACATCCTCGGCAGGCGCGGAATCGATCTCCATGAAATCGAGCTCCCGGCTTGCCGCCACGATCCGCGCATCGCCTGCCGTGCGGGCCGCGACGATCACTTCGCCCTGTGACGGTGCGTTCTGCCAGTTGGTGTCGGTGGGGGCTGCTATCGGAACCAGCCGATAGACGTTCAGCTCCTCGTCGCCTGTTGCATGCCCGTGCTCTCGGGCGGCATCTTCCATCTGCGCCTGGCTTTCGACGGATTGTCCGAAATGGGTGCGGCTGACGCCATTGAAGGCATCCTTGCCGCCGGTTCTGACGGTATTCGACATGGTGATCTCCTATTCTTCGCGCTGGCAGCCGCTCACTTGGCGTTGATGGTCGGCAGAAAGAGTTCGACCTGCCTGCGGCTATCCGTGTCGAGCGTTTCGACGCGCGCCTTCCAGAAAGCAGCCGCCTCCGGGGTGTCGGCTTCCCAGCTGCGGGTGGACACGATGTTATCGTCCACCACCGCCCGGCGATGCCCGCCGAGACGCATATATTCGTCGGCAATGTCCTTGGTCCGGTTGTCCATGACAGCCTCCTTTCAAGGTTTGAACCCTGTCGGAGCGTGCAAGTTCCATGGATATGCCGATAAAGGCGGGTCTCAATCCCGCAGCCGCAGCTCGTCCGTTTGCATCTGCATCGAGCCCAGCGTCTCCAGGAAGCTCATGCCGAGGAGGCTCTGGTCGAGTTTGCCGTCTTCGGCGACGCTGGCGGCGACGCCGGTGCGGGTGATCGGGCCGATGGAGACGCGGTCGAGGGTGACGGGCGCGGCGCGGGTGCGGCCGTTGGCGGTCATCACGGTCATCGAGTATTCGAGGTTCTCGGGAATGATGCCGATGCGTTCGGCGTCGGCATGTGAGAGCGCGACCATGCTGGCGCCGGTATCGACCAGCATCTGGATCGTCTGGCCGTTGACGGCGACATCGGCTTCGAAATGGCCGTTCAGGAGCTTGTGGAGGATGACCTCGCTGCCGCCCTCGCTGGTGGTGACGACGACGGCGCGGCCGGGCACGAGGCCGGCGAGCAACCGGTTGCCGACGCCCTGCAGATCCTGCCGGTAGAGATAGACGGTGGCGAGCGCCAGGATGATGACCAGCCAGATCATCAGGTTGCGCATCGTTTCACCGATATTGCGCCGGCTTGCCCAGACGCCGGCGGACAGCATCAGCGCGATCGGCAGCAGATAGATCATGCGGCCGAAATCATCGGCTTCCATGCCCATGATCCGGTCATTGCCGTTGTTGAAGAGAAGGATTGCAAGACCGATGCCGATGATCAGCAGGAAGACCGTCAGCCGGGTCATGCAGAGTGCCTCGCGTTGGTATCTTGCCGGCTATCGTTCTGCGCGGGGCCATCGAAGAGGCGGGCGGGGAGAACAGCCATCAGCCGGGCGCGCTCCGCATCGGAATAGCTCATCCAACCGCCGATTTCCTGAATCGTGCGGCCGCAGCCCATGCAAAAGCCGGTTGCGGGGTCCATCGAGCATACGTTGATGCAGGGTGTTTGCATGAGCGATATATCGTTGTTTCACAAGGCCATGGCAAGGGCGCAGAAGGCGGCGATCTCGGAAATCTGTTCGGCGGCGCCGAGCGTATCGCCCGTATGGCCGTTCAGCTTGCGACGGATGTAGAGCGTGAAGACGAGAACCGAAATGCCGGCCGCCAGCAGGCTGCAGACGAGCGGCAGCAGGCCCATGACCGGCCAGACGATCAGCGCTGCGAACAGGCAGCCTGAGACGACGGCGATATGCATGGCGCTTTCGCCGGGTTTGCCTGAAGATGCGGCGAGCCCGTCCGCCTTCGCCGGGGGCAGGCGGTGCCAATGCCAGACGAGCGCGGATCGTCCAAGGCAGGCGGCGACCGGGATCGCGAGTGCGGCTTCCATAGACGGGACTTCGCGGGCGATGGCGGCAAGTGCGGCGGCGCGGATTGCTACTGAGAGGATGAGGGCGAGGGCACCGTAGCTGCCGATCCGGCTGTCCTTCATGATCAGAAGGGCGTGATTCCGGTCGCGCCCGCCGCCGAGACCATCGGCGGTGTCCGCCAGTCCATCCTCGTGGAGCGCGCCGCTGATGATAGCGAGCACGGCGACCGCCACGAGCGATGCCATCAGGCGGTCGGCGCGCAGGCCGAGCAGCAGCAGAAAGATTGCGGCGGGGACGACGCCGATCAGCAGGCCGGCCAGCGGGAAGGCGCGGGCTGTGCGGCTGAGCTTGCCGTCATCGCCGGCGAAGACGAAAGACGGCATGGGGATGCGGCTCAGGAACGCGACGGCGCGGGCGGTGTCGAGCGCATAGGCCTTGATGATCATGTCCCCCACTTCATGCATGGAAGCTGCGGCGCTTTTGGAGTTGTTCGCCTCTGCCGCTGGCTTTAAGAGAGTCGCGACGAAAGAAGCCGATTTGCTGCGAAAAGACAAGTTGGCCCCGGCAAGCCGGGAGAAAACAGAATACAAGGAAGTCCCTTCATGAGCGTTTCAGGCCTGCCGTTCGACGATTTCCGCGCGTTGCTGCGCGATCTGCCGGGTCCGGATGCCCGGGCGCTGGTGGCGGCGCGCGAGCGCGACGCGCAGCTGACCAAGCCGCCGGGCGCGCTCGGCCGCCTCGAGGAAATCGCCTTCTGGCTCGCCGCATGGACGGGCAGGGCGCCCGCCGTCAACCGGCCGCTGGTGGCGATCTTCGCCGGCAATCACGGCGTCGCGCGCCAGGGCATCACGCCCTTCCCGCCGTCGGTGACACAGCAGATGGTCGAGAATTTCGCGGCCGGTGGTGCTGCGATCAACCAGATCTGCGTTGCCTACGATCTCGGCCTCAAGGTCTTCGATCTGGCGCTCGATTACCCGACCGGCGACATCACCCAGGAAGCGGCGCTTTCCGAGCGTGACTGCGCCGCCACCATGGCCTTCGGCATGGAAGCGATTGCCGGTGGTACGGACCTGCTCTGCATCGGCGAGATGGGCATCGGCAACACGACGATCGCGGCGGCGATCAACTATGCGCTCTACGGCGGTTCGGCACGCGATTGGGTCGGCCCTGGCACGGGGTCGGAAGGCGAGATGCTGGAGCGCAAGGTGGCCGCCGTCGAGCGCGCCGTCGAGCTGCACCGCGACCACCTCAACGATCCGCTGGAAATCATGCGCCGTCTTGGCGGGCGTGAGATTGCGGCGATGGCAGGGGCAATCCTGGCCGCCCGCGTCGAGAAGATCCCCGTTCTGATCGACGGCTATGTCGCGACGGCCGCGGGTGCTATCCTGCAGGCCGCTAATCCGTCGGCGCTCGATCACTGCCTGATCGGTCACGTTTCCGGCGAGCCCGGCCATCTGCGCGCCATCGAGATGCTCGGCAAGACGCCGCTTCTGGCGCTCGGCATGCGGCTCGGCGAAGGCACGGGTGCCGCACTCGCCGCCGGTATCGTCAAGGCCGCGGCCGCCTGCCATTCCGGCATGGCGACCTTCGCGCAGGCCGGCGTCACCAACAAGCATTGAGCGGACGCCTCGCGTTCAGCTTTGTGACAGGTTGATGACGGACGCTTGCGGCGCGGACCGGGAAACGGTATTCGCATTTTCACTGATGGACGGCGGCAAGACGCCGTCCGCGACCGCAAGACGAGGACGCCTTGGAGAAACCTGCCGTTCGTAAGCTGACAGGCGTCAGCCATTTCTTCGCTGCCGCGAGCTATTCCTGGGCCGGGTTCCAGCGCCTGATCAAGGAATCGGCCTTCCGGCAGGAGCTGCTGTTTGCCGCCGTGTCGCTGATCCTGCTGATATCGGTGGGAGCGACGCTTTCCGAGCTGGTCATCGCCGTCATCCTGTTTCTGGCGCTGTTTGCGGTCGAAGCGCTGAACACGGCGATCGAGGAAGTCATCGACCGCATCTCCCCCGAAATTTCGATGGTCGGCAAGCATGCCAAGGATCTCGGCTCCTTTGCCGTTCTCTGCATGCTCGGTGCCTGCGGGCTTTTCCTGCTGTTCACGATCGGCAAACACCTGATCGCGATCGTTTTCGCCTGACCTTAGGCGAAGCTCTTCCGCTTGCGTGAGACCGCGTGCGCTTCCTCGACCGCAGGAAGGCTCTGCAATACGCGCTTGCCCGGCAGAATGGCGATGACTTCGGTGCCTTCGCGCAGCTTTGATTTCAGCACGAACTGACCGTCGTGCTTGGCAAGGATCGCCTGGACGATCGGCAGGCCGAGGCCGGTACCCTGTTCGGCGCTCTTGATGGCGATGGAGCCCTGACCGAAGGCGGAAAGCACGATCGGGATTTCCTCTTCGGGAATGCCGGGGCCATTGTCCTTGATCGAGATGTACTGACCGCCGCCCGCCGTCCAGCCGACCTTGACGTGGATCTCGCCGCCCTGGGGCGTGAATTTGACGGCGTTGGACAGCAGGTTCAGCACGACCTGGCGCATCGATTTCTCGTCTGCCCAGACCGACGGGAGTTCCGGCTCGAACTGCTGGCTGATGGTGATGTTCTTGCCGCTGGCGCGCAGCTGCACCATGCCGATGCAATCCTCGGAAATGTCCAGCAGCGAAATCGCCTCTTCGGCGAGCTCGTACTTGCCGGCCTCGATGCGCGAGAGGTCGAGGATCTCGTTGATGAGGTTCAGAAGATGCTGGCCGGAGCGATGGATATCGCCGGTATATTCCTTATAGGTCGGGTTGTTCAGCGGCCCCATGACCTCGGCCGACATCACCTCCGAGAAACCAAGGATGGCGTTCAGCGGCGTGCGCAGCTCGTGCGACATGGAGGCGAGGAAGCGCGACTTGGCAAGGTTTGCCTCTTCGGCGCGGCGGCGGGCCTCGTCGGACATCGACTTTGCCACTTCGAGCTCGGCGATCAGGTCGTCTTTTTCCGACTGGAAGGACAGGATGCGCAGGTTCTGGCGGAAAAGGCGGTCGCTGATATAGCCGAAGAAGATGACGGTCGTGGTGAAGAGCGCCGTGAGGCTGACTTCGAGCACGTCGCGGGAAATACCGGCCTTGACGGCCAGCGCCAGCACGGCGGGGCTGAAGGTGATGAGCACCGACGGCGTCAGCATGAAATTCGACATTGCCGTGACCGACAGAGCAATGAGCAGCGTCGCACCCTTATAGAGGATGAAGCGGGAGGGCTCGCAGGTGGCGCAGCCCTGCAGCGCGAAGAAAGCCCAGCTAAGGCCGATCAGCAGCTGGCCGATCAACAGGGCGCGGCGCCACTTGCGGGCGGATTCCGCCGTCATTTCCTGCTTGCGGGCGCGGCGGACGAGATAGACGTTGGCGGCATAGGCGACCAGCGTCGCGACCGCCCAGAAGAAAATCTCGGTGTCGCCGGTGAAATAGATGCCGAGGGCGGAAATGATGATGACGAACAGCGGCATCAGAGCTGCGCCCTGCGTGAATGCTGTCATATACATGCGAAGGACGTCGCGATCGAAAGCGGCCGTCGAGGAATGGCCCGACTGCAAGCGCTCGCGTGTCTGCCGAACAGCCTTGGAGACAGGCTTGTTGCGGTGACTGCGGGACTTGTCGACGATAATCTTATCTGTCGATGTGCTTACGCCGTTACTCATCTGCACTTGATACTTGATCCGCGGATGGTTCCACCGTAACCGGCAAATCTTAAGAAGGTGTTTGCCATTTCTCTCAACGGTTTGTTTTTGAAGGAGGCGGAAGCGTGACGCGCGGTTTGAGGACGATTCGCGACGGCGTGACAGCCTTTGCGATGCTGGCGCTGATCTGGCTGATCGCCGCCAAGCTCAACAGCGATGCGGAGACTGTGCATAGCGGTGCCTTCCATGCGGCCGATGGCGACAGCCTGGCGATCGGCGGCGAGCGGATGCGGCTGAAGGGCATCGATGCGCCGGAGCTGGTACAGAGCTGTCAGCGAGGTGGGAAGTCTTGGACCTGCGGGCGAGAGGCGCGGGATGCGCTGCAGCGGCTGGTCTCAAATGCCGGAACGCAATGCGGCGGCACGGAGCGCGATCAATATCAGCGGCTGCTGGTGATCTGCCGCAGCGGCACGCTCGATATCAACGGCGAGATGGTGAGAACGGGCTATGCCGTGTCCTATGGCGACTATCGGCGCGAGGAGGATGAGGCGAGGGGCAAGCGCTCGGGTCTATGGTCCGGGACATTCGAGCGGCCGCGGGATTTTCGCGATGACGAGCGGCTGCATTCCGGTGGCGTGATGCGGCTGATCGGGCAGGCGGTCGGATGGAACTGACGCTCGAAACCTTGCAGGAAGAGATTGCCGCCTGCCGCATCTGCCGGGATGCGCCGCTCAATCCGGCAAAGCCCTTGCCACACGAGCCGCGCCCTGTCGTCATCCTGTCGCGGACGGCGCGGGTGCTGATTGCCGGACAGGCGCCGGGTCTTCGCGTGCATGAGAGCGGCATTCCGTTCAACGACGCTTCCGGCGATCGCCTGCGCGACTGGCTGCAGGTCGACCGCGCGACTTTCTACGATGCAAGCCGTCTGGCGATCGTGCCGATGGGCTTCTGTTTTCCGGGCTATGACGCGAAGGGCAGCGACCTGCCGCCGCGCCGCGAATGCGCGCCGATCTGGCGCGAGAGGGCGATGGCGGTGATGCCGCAGATCGAACTGATCCTGACCGTCGGCCAATATGCGCAGAGCTGGCATATGGGGGCGGCGGCGAAGGGCAATATGACCGACACGGTCAAGGCATGGCGCGAGACGCTGTTTGCAAACCGCTCGCCCGCCGTCCTGCCACTGCCGCATCCGAGCTGGCGCAACAGCGGCTGGCTGAAACGCAATCCATGGTTCGAGGAAGAGCTGCTGCCGGTGCTTAGAAGCAGAATAAAACTGCTTATAAACTGAAACAAAATTCTTTTCGCGCGCCGGAATCGCGGTATACAGAGAATATAATTCGAAAGGGCTTTCGCATATGGACCGTCTCGACCGCAAGATACTGCGCCTGCTTCAAGAAGATTCGACCCTTGCGGTCGCCGATCTCGCCAAGAAGGTCGGCCTTTCGACAACTCCTTGCTGGCGCCGTATCCAGAAGATGGAAGAAGACGGTGTCATCAAGCGCCGCGTTGCCATCCTCGACCCCGAAAAGGTCAACACCAAGGTCACGGTTTTCGTCTCGATTCGCACGGCGACACATTCGATCGAATGGCTGAAGCGCTTCTCGGAAGTGGTCGTCGAATTCCCGGAAGTGGTCGAGTTCTACCGCATGAGCGGCGATGTCGATTACTTGCTTCGTGTCGTCGTGCCCGATATCGCGGCCTATGACGCCTTCTACAAGCGGATGATCGCCAAGATCGAAATCCGCGACGTCTCCTCCGCCTTTGCGATGGAGCAGATCAAGTATTCGACGCAGCTGCCGCTCGACTACATGCTGCTCGACAGCGCCAAGTCCAACGAGGACTAGTTATTTCAGCCGGGCGATGACCGCACCGCTGGTCAGTTCGCGCACCGCATCCTTGCCGATCCATCTCGCCGTCTTGCCGGAACTCTCCGCGAGGCGGCGAGCGAGTTTAAGGGCAGGCGCATTGCACGCCTTGTTGCGCTTGCCGATATTGCGCAGCGCCCAGTTGACGGCCTTGCGGACGAAGTTCCTCTCGTCGCCAGCGTGAGCCTCGATCAGCGTCAGCCAGACGAGAATTGTGTCGTCGGGATCCTTTTTGCGATGCACAGCCATAGCGGCGATCATGGCGAAGGCCGTGCGGCGCACGAATTCCCGCTCATCGGCAGCAAAGCCTTCAGTGAGAGCGTCCAGCCGTGCCTCGACGAAGAGGTCGGCGGCGGTATCGACGATTTCCCAGGAATGGAAGTCTTCAGCGAAGGCCTTGGCTTCATCCGCGGTCAGCCGTTTCGGCTCAGACGTCATCAAGGCCAGCAGCCGCGCTTCCCTGATGCCGCTTTGCCAGAGCGCCAGGGCGCGCGGATGATCCTTCCTGGCGAGCCTCGCGATGCTCCGCAGTTGCGGATTGGATATCCCGAGCGCGTTGCCGGTGACGATCCCGAAGCGGGCCATGCCGGCAATGCCGTCCTCGGAGCGCAGCGTCTGCAGATGCGCGATCAGGTCTGCTGCGCTGGAGGACGGGCCGATCATTTTTCCAGGCGGGCGAGGAGCGAGGACGTATCCCAGCGATTGCCGCCCATGGCCTGGACGTCGCCATAGAACTGGTCGACGAGGGCGGTGACGGGGAGCTTGGCGCCGTTGCGGCGGGCTTCGGTCAGGACGATGTCGAGGTCCTTGCGCATCCAGTCGATGGCGAAGCCGAAATCGTACTTGCCCTGGTTCATCGTCTTGTGGCGGTTCTCCATCTGCCAGGAACCGGCGGCGCCCTTGGAGATGACGTCGACGACCTTCTCGATGTCGAGGCCGGCGCGCTTGCCAAAGTGGATGCCTTCGGCGAGGCCCTGGACGAGACCGGCGATGCAGATCTGGTTGATCATCTTGGTGAGCTGGCCGGCACCGGCCGCTCCCATCAGGCCGACCATGCGCGCATAGGCGTCGATCACGGGCTTTGCCTTTTCGAACACGGCTTCGTCGCCGCCGCACATGACGGTCAGCACGCCGTTTTCGGCACCCGCCTGACCGCCGGAAACCGGTGCGTCGATGAAGTCGCAGCCCTTGGCCTTGGCGGCTTCATAGAGCTCGCGGGCGACTTCGGCGCTGGCCGTGGTGTTGTCGATCAGGACGGCACCCTTCTTCATGCCTTCGAGAACGCCGCCTTTGCCCGTTGTCACCGAGCGGAGATCGTCATCGTTGCCGACGCAGGTGAAGACGAAATCGGCGTCTGCGGCAGCTTCTGCCGGGGTCGGGGCGGATTTACCGCCGAACTTTGCTGCCCAGTCGGCGGCCTTGGCGGCGGTGCGGTTGTAGACCGTGACGTCATGGCCGCCCTTCGTCTTCAAGTGACCCGCCATCGGGAAACCCATGACGCCGAGACCGATAAAAGCGACTTTTGCCATATGCCAGATCCTTCTCCTGATGTTGCGGCATGATTAGCGGAAACTACCAAGGCTGGAAAGGCACCGCCGGCTGGCGGCGGTACGCCAATGCGGGAGCCGGAGAATAAAATTCTGCGGAAGCCCGGCAATCCGGTCAGGAAAATTTCCGCCGCGCCAAAACTCACAAATATAATTGTCGATCTAATTTATAGAGTTTCTCATTATCAGATCATCGCAACGCAACGGTGATGCGCTTCGTATTGCCGATAAAGGGGAAAGCCATGATCTCACGCCGTCAGACCCTTGGTCTCTTCGGGGCCGCAGCAGCTGCCGCCGTCCTGCCCTCCATCAAGCAGGCGCGGGCGGCTGCAGCCACTGAGTTCCGCATCGGCTGGCAGAAGAACGGCGTGCTGGCGCTCGCCAAGCGGCGCGGCGCTCTTGAAGCGCGGCTTGCCGACAAGGGCATTTCCGTCAGCTGGTCGGAATTCACCTCGGGGCCGCCGCTGCTCGAAGCGCTCGGGGCGGGCGCTCTAGATTTCGGCGCGACCGGTGACGTGCCGCCGCTCTTTGCGCAGGCTGCGGGCGGCCATCTCTATTATGTCGGGACATACCGCGGCAGCCCGGCCGCTTCCGCCATCCTGGTGCACAAGGATTCTCCGATCCAGAAGCTCGAGGATCTGAAGGGCGCCAGGCTCGCCTTCAAGCGCGGATCGAGCGCCCATAACGTCGCCGTCAAGGCGCTGCGCAAGGGTGGGTTGACTATCGATGACGTGCAGGCGCTCGATCTGGCGCCGCCGGATGCCGCTGCCGCCTTCAAGACCGGCAGCATCGATGCCTGGTCGATCTGGGATCCCTACCTCGCCATCGCCGAAGCCGATCCGCAGACCCGCGTGCTGACGACCGCTGAGGGGCTCGTCGATTCCTACAGCTTCTTCCTCGCCAATCAGGACTTCACCGACAACAACGGCCAGGTGGTCGTCGATGTGATCGACGAGCTCGCCAAGGTGGGCAAGTCGGCGCAGGGCAAGCTCGACGAGACGGTCAAGGAGCTTTCAGAGATCACCGGTGTTCCCGCCGATGTGACGCGCATCACCCTCAGCCGCCCGGGCGCCGATCTCGGTGCCGTGACGACGATCACCGACAGTGCCGCTGCCTACCAGCAGGCCCTGGCCGACGAGTTCTACGATCTCGGCATCGTGCCGAAGAAACTGACGACGGGCGATATCGTCTGGCGCCCGAAGGCCAGCTGAGCCGTATTTCACGAAAGGACAATTTGATGAGTTCCAAACCAATCGATTTTCTCTGGTTCATTCCGACCTCTGGCGATGGCGCCTATCTCGGTTCGTCCGACCAGACGCGCGCGCCTGAGATCGGCTACATGACGCAGATCGCCCAGGCAGCCGATCGCCTCGGCTTTTCCGGCGTGCTGTTGCCGACGGGTGTTGCCTGCGAGGAATCCTTCGTCACGGCGGCGGCACTTTCGCAACATACGGAGAAGCTCAAGTTCCTGGTGGCGATCCGTCCCGGCACGGCGTCTCCGGCCTATTATGCGCGTCTGGCGACGACGCTCGACCGGGTCTCGAACGGCCGCGTTCTCCTGAACATCGTCGTCGGCGGCAGCCCGGCCGAACTTGCCGGCGACGGCATTTTCCTGCCGCATGACGAGCGCTACGACCATGCCAACGAGTTCTTCGATGTCTGGGAAGAGCTGCTGGAAAAGGGCGTCGCCAGCATCGACGGCAAGCATATCAAGGCGACCAATGCACGCCTCGGCTTCCCGTCCTACCAGAACCCGCGCCCGCCGCTCTATTTCGGCGGCTCCTCCGATGCCGGCATCGACTTCGCCGTCGGCCGCGTCGACAAGTATCTGACCTGGGGTGAGCCTCCGGCACAGGTGGGGGAGAAGATCGAGCGCGTGCGCGCGGCTGCCGCCAAGAAGGGCCGCGAAGTCAGCTTCGGCATCCGCCTGCATTTCATCGTCCGCGAGACGGACGACGAGGCATGGGCGGCCGCCGACCGGCTGATCTCGAAGCTCGACGACGTGACCATCGAGGAAGCGCAGCTTCGCTTTGCCAAGGAGTCCGACTCCGTCGGTCAGGCGCGCATGGCAGCGCTTCACGGCGGGCGCCGTGACAAGCTGGAAGTGTCTCCGAATCTCTGGGCCGGTGTCGGCCTGGTGCGTGCCGGCGCCGGCACGGCTCTCGTGGGTTCACCGAAGACGGTCGCGGCGCGGCTGCGCGAATATCAGGAACTCGGCATCGAGACGGTGATCGGCTCCGGCTATCCGCATCTGGAAGAGGCTTATCGCGTTGCCGAACTGCTGTTCCCCGAGCTGGGTCTCGGCCAGTCGGAGCAGCGTCATGGTCTGCGCAACGATTTCGGAAACAAGCAGGTGTTCGGTGGCGGTAGCCATGGCGGTAACTTGAAAGTCGTGTCGGGCTCCTGATCAAAGCAAGCGAGGAGAAGAGCATGTCGGTATTCGAAACGCCGTTTGCGCGGGTTGCGGCAGGGACGCGCCGCCGGAAGGGCCGGGCGCTTCCCGCCTTCCCCAGCGGTGCGGCGCTGCTGCCCTATCTCCTGCCGGTGACAATCGTCATCTGCTGGCAGATCGCCTCGTCGGCCGGCTTCATTTCCTCGCGCATCATGCCGTCGCCGGCCGATGTCGCCGTCGCCTTCTGGTCGACGACGATCTCAGGCCAGCTGCCACATGACGTCTTGGTCAGTGCGGGGCGCGCCTTTGCGGGCCTGCTGGTCGGCGGCGCGATCGGCTTCCTGCTCGGCATCGCCAACGGCGTTTCGAAGGTCTCGGAGCAGCTGACGGATACGACGCTGCAGATGCTGCGCACCATTCCGCATCTGGCGATGATCCCGCTGGTCATCCTGTGGTTCGGGATCGGCGAGGAATCGAAACTGTTCCTCACCTCTCTCGGCGTGCTCTTCCCCGTCTATCTCAACACCTATCACGGCGTGCGCAATGTCGATCGCGACCTTATCGAGATGGGCCGCGTCTATGGCATGGGCAGCTGGACGTTGTTCCGGAAGGTGATCTTTCCAGGCGCGCTGCCGTCGATCTTCGTCGGGCTGCGCTATGCGCTGGGGATCATGTGGCTGACGCTGATCGTCTCCGAGTCGATTGCCGCCTCCTCCGGCATCGGCCACATGGCCAACAATGCGCGTGAATTCATGATGACCGATGTCGTGGTGCTCGCGCTGGTGATCTATGCCGTGCTCGGCAAGCTTGCCGATGTCGTCGCCCGGGCGCTGGAGCGGCGGGCGCTGACGTGGAACCCGATCTATCAGAAGTAGGAGCTGGCGATGAGCGTGATCACCCATGAACGTTTCCACGGCTCCATCGAGCCGGATTATGTGGCGCACGGCGAAAAGCCTGCGACACCGCCAGCCGGGGCGGCATCCATCACCCTGACCGGACTGGAGAAGAGCTTTGGCGGCAACCGCGTACTGCGCGGCATCAATCTGCATATTCCGGCCGGTCAGTTCGTCGCCGTCATCGGCAAGAGCGGCTGCGGCAAGAGCACGCTGCTGCGGGTACTGATGGGCCTCGATCAGCCGAGCGCGGGCAGCATCCGCTTCGAGACCGGGGATAGCGGCGGCGAGCGGCCGAATGCGCGCATCGTCTTTCAGGAGCCGCGGCTTTTGCCCTGGCTCAGCGTGGCGGAGAATGTCGCGGTCGGTCTCGGCGACGGGATCGACAAGCGTCTGGCGCTTGCAGAGGCAGCAGCCGTGCTTTCCGAAGTGCAGCTGGTGGAGAAGGCGAAGGAGTGGCCGTCGCGGCTTTCAGGCGGGCAGCGGCAGCGTGTGGCGCTGGCCCGCGCGCTGGTCAGCAAGCCCGGCGTTCTCGCGCTTGACGAGCCGCTCGGCGCGCTCGATGCGCTGACGCGGATCAGCATGCAGGAACTGATCAACCGCGTCTGGCGCGAGCTCGGTTTCACGACGGTTCTCGTCACCCACGACGTCAGCGAAGCGGTGTATCTGGCGGACCGGGTGATCGTGCTGGAAGAAGGGCGGATCGCGCTTGATCTCGACATTCCCCAGCCGCATCCGCGCCGGCATGGCAATCCGGAACTTGCCGAGCTCGAGGGCCGGCTGCTCGGTGCCATTCTCGGCGCCGGACGCTGAGCGTCTCAGTGGACGCCGCCGGCCTCGCGCTCAAGGAATGCCTCGAAACTGTCGAGGCCAAGCTCGGTGCCTTGGCGGCGCATTCCGTCATCGGGGTAGCCATCGAGGAAGACGACCTGCTCGGTGAAGAGCATGCGGGTGCCTGCCGCTGACGGCTCGAAGGTGACGGTGGCCAGCGACACGGAAATCCTGGTTTCGCCGAGCCGCATCTCGTAGGCGTAGACGATCCTGATGTCCTCGACGACATCGAGATAGTGGGCGTCATAGGCATGCAGCAGGCCGTCGCCATCGGCCGTGTAATTGCGCTCGCTGCCGCCGGCGCGGAAGTCCAGGCGGTATTCCAGCGTCGTCCAGTCGCCGTGGCAGGCAAACCATTTTTGCTTCGAGGCCGGATCGGCCCAGGCGCGGAAGGCGCGCTTCGGGTCGGCCTTAAGCTGCCGCTCGATGGTGAAGGTCGTGTGGACGGCGGAGCCGGGGCTTGCTGGTGTCACGGTCAAGGCTTGGGTTCCTCTTCGGCAAGAAGCAGGTCGAGACGGTCGAAGGCGGAGTTCCAGCCGGCCTTGCGCTCACCGATCCATCGCTCGAGCTCGGCGAGCCGCTCCTGGCGCAGCTGATAGGTGCGCACACGGCCGGCCTTGGCGGATTGCACAAGGCCGCTCGTCTCAAGCACGTTCAGATGTTTCATCACCGTCGGCAGCGCCATCGGGAACGGGGCGGCAAGCTCCATCACCGAGGCGGGACCGAGGCCGAGACGGTCGATCATGCCGCGGCGGCTGCTATCCGACAGCGCGTGGAACATCCGGTCGAGAGAGATGGCATCGATCGTCATTCGGCAGGCATCGCCTTGCGGATCGCCTCAGGCAGCTGGTGCTTGTAGGGATAGTACTTGAAATAGGGCAGCGCTTCCTTCAGCACGCGGGCGAAGGAGGGGCGGTGGACGAGCCGCTCATAATAGGCGGACAGCTTCGGCCGCTCCGCGCCGAAGGTAACGAGCGTTTCGCTGTAGAACAAGGCGGGGGCTGCGGCGCAATCGGCCATGGTAAAACTGTCGCCGGTGATCCAGAGGGCGTTTGCCAGCTGCCGCTCGATCATGTCGTAGGCCATGGCGAGCGTGGCGCGTGCTTCGCTCTCGCCCTGCGGATCCTTGGCGTCGGCTGCGTGCATCTTGTCGGCAACGATCTTCTGCATCGGCGTCTGGATATAGAGATCGAAGAAGCGGTCCCAGAGGCGCACCTGAAGGGCACGGTCCGCATCGAGTGGCAGCAGATGCGCTTCGCCCGGATAATGCCGGTCCAGATATTCGATGATGATGCTGGTTTCCGGAATGGTGCTGTCACGCGCCTCATCCCGCAGGATCGGCATCTTGCCGACCGGCCAGTAGCGGAAAAGCTCGGCCCGCGAACCCTCATCCGAGAGATCGACCAGCCGGTCCTCGAACGGCGTGCCGTTCTCATAAAGCGCGATCAGAACCTTGTGGCAGAAGGAAGCGAGCGGATGTCCGTAAAGCACGAGCGGCATGGGGCATGGCCTTTCAGCTGTTGGAAACTTTGCTGAAAGGCTAAGTATCAGGGTGTGGCGTTTGTGGCAAGGGATAGTTTGCTGAATGGGTAACTATTGGGTTGGCTCGTCATCTCGATGCTTGGGCTGCGCGTGTTCTGTCGAATCGAGAGTTTTCGAAGCAGGGCCCAAATCCCTGGACATTTCCTGCCAGATGCGCCGAAGCCGCCGCACATGCAAATCGTCGGCAATCCAGCTCATCATGTGTTCAACGCATTTGGTGGTAGTCTCCGGTTTCGTCGCAATGACCTCGCAGGCCCAGCGGCAATAGTTCTCGATCGTGGTCGGCTCGATGATATAGCCAGCCGGAGATTTTTCCTTTGTTGCCGTGTCCTGCGGTGGAGGTGGCGGCGGGCCTTGCTCCGGAGGCAATACCGGTTCCGCTGGCGGCGGCGCGCCGGGTTCGGCCTTAGGCTCTGCTGTTGCGGCGGCTGCGTGATCCGCAGCGTCTCTATGCTGCACGGCAGACTTCAACATGAAGGGCTTCAGTCCGCTGATCTTCGCGATGGTGCGCATCTCATCATTCGGGGCGAACAGGAGACCGGCGAATATCCTGTCGAACTCGTCAGGGTCGTTTTCGCCGCCGTCCTTTCGCTTGTAGCTCAAGGCCCGTTCCAGATCGAAGATGGTCCGGACATTCATCTGCCGCAGCAGCAGGAAGCGGTCGAGGCCGACGGTATGGCAGAGCTGCGCCTGACTGATCCAATCGACGGCCTGGAAGATTTTGAACGGGGATTCGATATGCAACAGGATCGGATTGTAGGTCGCGAGGTTCTGCACGTCATAGATACCGCATTCCTCCAGGCGAAAGCGCGTGAAGTAGTCGATGCCGTCGATGACATCGAGGGGCGTCAGCCGGGTGACGCTGGTGAAGCGGTCGTCATCCATCTTTACCCAGGAGATGAACGACTGCAGGTGCAAGGCCAGGAACTTTGTTGCGCTCTGAGGCAGCAGGCCGAGAAGGGGTGCGAGAGCGACCCAGGTCAGAGGAATGCCGCTCCCTGCCGGCTGCGTGCTCGGGCCGGTCAGAATATGCTGCAAATCCCCGACGGGATCAGGAAATGTCCTGAAGAGAATGAGGACGAAGATGACCGAGGCGAAGATCTCCACCGTCTGCCAGATGAAGGTATAGGCCGACAGATCGAAGACGGCGAGGCTCCGGACGAACTGCCGGGCGGCAGCAACGAAGGCGCCGGAAAACGCGAGCGAACCAATGATCTGAAGCGATCGTACGTCGGCACTGCATCCGATACCAGCGGCCCTCGTCGGCCCACACCATGTGGGAAGACCATCAGCGAGAGTGTCGTAAAGTTCGGCGAAGCCGAAATAGCAGACAACGACGAAACCCAGCGACGACAGAAACAGCCGGAGGTCCCCAAGATTGCCGATCGTTCTGGAGGAGCGGATTGCATTCTCGATCTCCTCCACCATCCTCTCGGCGTCCCATTTTCGGGTACTGGAGGATGCTTTCGGCGTGATGAGATCGGTTATGTATTTCGATGCCACGAATTCGAGCGAGGGATTTCCGCCTGCCGGGCCATCGTCATGATGCAGCTTGGTAGCGGGGTAAGTGGCTATGAAATCGGAGATCGTTCTCAGCCGCGTGACGCGGATTTCGTTCCTGCTGTAAAGCAAAAGGATCGGAACGAATAAGGCGAGCGCCAATGCCGACAACCGGATGTCCGCAAAGATGGTTTTGATCAGCCCTAGGAGATGCGCTTCGCTCCAGGCCAGTGACAGATCGCCCATTGAAAAAGCCCCCGGTTTCCCACCGGGAGCTTCCTGTCATCAGCCGATATTGTCTACTAACGACATAAACTCATAGGTTGTTTTCGAGAGACTCAATCAACCCGCCAGCTTTGCAATCACCAGATGGCCGGGGCTCGGTTCGCCTTCCTGCATACGCACGTTGATGCCGGTCATTTCTACGAGCTCGAAGCCGGTCGCGGTCAGGCGTTCGCGGATGTAGCTTTCTGCGTGGAGGAAGCGCTGGTGGGGGCCGACGGCGTAGGGGCGGGCGTCGGCCTGCGGCAGGGTTTCGGAGGAGAAGATGAACAGGCCGCCGGGCGTCAGGTTTTCGGCGGCGCCGAAGAACAGCGGCTCGAGGGCGCCGAGATAGGGCAGGACGTCGGTGGCGGTGATCAGGTCGAAGGCGTCTTCGTCGTTGTCGTCGAGAAAGTCCTCGACTTCGGCGACGAACAGCGTCTCGTAAACGTCCTTCTCATGGGCGATCTCGACCATGTTTTCGGAGATGTCGATGCCGGTCATGTCCTCGCAGAGATCGCGCAGCGTGCCGCCGGTGAGGCCGGTGCCGCAGCCGAGGTCGAGCATGCGCTTGAACGGGCCGAGCTTCAGTTCCTGCAGGCGCTGGCGCACCATCATCGGCACATGATAGCCGAGTTGCTCGACGAGCACGTCCTCGAAGACCTCTGCATGCTGGTCGAAGAGGGTTTCGACATAGGCGTCGGGGGCGCGCACCGGCGTCTCGCCGCGGCCCATCGAGGCGATGCGGACGGCAGCGCCGCCATGATCCTCGGGGTCGATCGCCAGCACTTCCTCATAGGCCTTCACGGCCGCGTCGACGTCGCCAGCCTTTTCCAGCGCAAGCGCGCGGTTATAGGCCTCGGCCAATGCCTCTTCGTCGATCTTCTTTGCCATGCCGGTCCACCTTTTCGTTGTCACGCAAGCCTCTAAGGCGGTGAGGCCGCTTTGGCAATGGCGAGCGTTGCCGGCCGACCTTTCAGTGGATGACGAATTCGCCGCGCAGTGCTCGCCATTCCGTTGCCGAGATCAGCTTGCGGTGGATGTAGCGGACGGAGTGCAGCGGGCCGTCGAGCTTTTCCTGCCAGAATCTGAGGAAGCCGCGCATTTCGGGAAAATCGGGAGCGAGGTCGTATTCCTGCCAGATATAGGTCTGCAGGATCGCGGGATGATCCGGCATGCGATAGAGGATCTGCGCCGTCGTCAGTCCATAGCCCTGCAGCTGCTTTTCCATGTCCTTGTTCATGTGCATCTCGCTTTCGTTCCCATTGCTGCTTATTAGCGGCAGATAAAATGGAAACACGGCGCGGTTAACCGAAGCTTGACATGCAGCGGGCAAAAGAACCATTCATTTTTGTTTGATTTCAATAGTTTGGCAGCATCCCGCAGGGAGTGCTGCCAAACCGGTCAGCGCTGCAGGTGGCGCGTCAGACGGCGCTCGATCCAGTTCCAGAAATGGCGGAGCGCTTCAACCATCGTCAGGTAGAAGATCGCGGCCCAGAGATAGGTCTGGTAATCGAAAGTGCGAGAGAAGGCGTAGCGGGTTTCGCCCATCAGGTCGAAGACGGTGATGATGGCGACGACGGCCGAGCCCTTGATCAGCAGGATGATCTCGTTGCCGTAGGGACGCAGCGCCACGATCAACGCCTGCGGCAGGATGATCTTGCGGAAGGCGACGGTCTTGGAAACGCCGAGCGAGTCCGCGGCCTCATGCTGTCCCTTCGGCACGCTCTCGATGGCGCCGCGCAGGATTTCGGCCTGATAGGCGGCGGTGTTGATGGTCATCGAGAACAGGCCGCAATACCAGGCGTCGCGGAAGAACCACCAGAGGCCGACGGATTCCAGCTGCGGGCGGAAGCCGCCGAGGCCGTAATAGACGAGAAAGAGCTGCGCCAGAAGCGGCGTGCCGCGGAAGACGTAGACGTAGCAATAGGCGAAGCCACTGAGGAACCTGTTCGTCGACATTCTGGCGAATGCCAGCGGCAGGGACAGGACGGCGCCGCAGATGACCGAGATAGTCACCAGGATGATCGTCGTCATCAGGCCGTGCAGATAGCGCGGTCCGTAACGGGTGAACTTTTCGGGATCCCAGCCGGCGACGACCATGTAGATCAGCGTTGCGGCAAGAGCGAGCCAGATCAGCACGAGAACCGAGCCGGTGACGCGCGCCGCCGAGAGAGGCTTGGCGATATGCTTCGGCGCCGGCTGCGGCGGGATAAGGGTTTCTGCAACGCTCACCGGCGGACCTCCGAGCGCTTGGCCCAGCGTTCGATATAGCTGAGGCCGTAGGAAGAAATGACAGCGAGCACCAGATAGATGATACAGGCGAGCAGATAGAAGAAGAAGGCCTGCTTGGTGACGCGCACGGCGACGGCGGTCTGGCGCAGGATGTCGGCGAGGCCGATGATCGAGACGTAGGACGTATCCTTCAGGAGGATCATCCAGAGATTGGTTAGGCCGGGCAGGGCGATGCGCACCAGCTGCGGCAAGATGATGAGGCGGAGCGTGCGGCCGCGGTGGAAACCCAGCGCGTCTCCGGCCTCGTACTGGCCCTTCGGAATGGCGCGGAATGCCGAGAGCAGCACTTCCGAACAATAGGCGGAGAAGACGACGGCAAGGGCGATCATGCCGGCCACGAAGGCGTTGATCTCGATCCGTTCGTCATAGCCGAAGGAGGCGAGCGCCGACTGGATGAGGATCTGCATGCCGTAATAGATGATGAACAGCGTCAGAAGCTCGGGCAGGCCACGGAAGATCGTGGTGTAGATGCCGGCGGCGAGCCGCACCGACTTTTCTTCGGATTGCTGGCCGAGCGCCACAAGGAAGCCGATGATCAGGCCGACCGGCAAGGTCAGCAGCGCGACGGCGACGGTGGTTTTCAGGCCGACGGCGATTTCATCGCCCCAGCCGGTATCGCCGCAGGCGAGGATCGTCGACTGGCCGAACCAGGTGAAAAGACCGGCAGGTCCGCATAGCGGATCGAAAACATACCCTATCCAGGCCCAGAGCGAGCCCAGCGCGGAAAATAATCCGCCCATCCAACTTTCCCCTCACGGCTTATGCCGTTTTGATCTTTAGCATGTTGTCAGACAAAAATGGCGGAAGAGCAAGCCTTCCGCCATCATCTTTACAGGTCAGTTACAGTTTTTCTCAATCGCCGTAAACGTTGAAATCGAAGTACTTGTCCTGAATTTCCTTGTACTTGCCGTTGGCGCGGATCGCAGCGATCGCGGTGTTCAGCTTGTCCTTCAGCGGATCGCCCTGGCGGACGGCGATACCGGCGCCAACGCCGTTGATTTCCTTGTCGACCGGCAGGGTCGTGAGGATCTTGCAGCAAGCGCCGGCGTCCGACTTGACCCACTGCGAGAGAACGACGACGTCGTCGATGACGGCGTCGATACGGCCGTTCGAAACGTCGAGCTTGTACTCGTCGGCAGTCGGGTAGAGCTTCAGCTCGGTGTCGGCCAGGTGCTTTTCAGCATAGTTGGCGTGGGTGGTCGACGTCTGGGCGCCGATCGTCTTGCCCTTCAGGCCGGCGACGTCGGTGATCGTCGAGTCCTTCGGCACGGCGATTGCCGGCGGGGTGTTGTAGTACTTGTTGGTGAAGTCGACGAGCTTCGAGCGCTCCGGCGTGATCGACATGGACGAAACGATCATGTCGAACTTCTTGGCCTGGAGAGCCGGAATGATGCCGTCCCAGTCGTTGCTGACGAAGGAGCATTCAGCCTTCATCTCGGCGCAGAGTGCCTTGGCGATGTCGATGTCGAAGCCCTTGATTTCGCCGCTGGCATCGACGAATTCGAAGGGCGGGTAGGTCGAGTCGGTGCCGATCACATACTTTTCGCCATCGGCCATTGCCGAACCGGCGAAGAGGGACAGCGCTGCAAGCGAAGCTGCGGCGAGGAGGTTGGAGATACGCATGAGGATCCTCTCTGTTGGTGACCGCTGCGTCTTTTTCTTATTCGGCAGCGGCCATAATGCGGCGGGCATCAGCACCGCCTTGGCGCGATAATCAAACCTTTTTTTTGCAAATTGCAACTGGAATCGCGCGCCATTGTTGCGTCGCAAACTATGACCAAGATGAACGGAGGCGGACCGGGACGTTCATAGCGGGTTAATCCAGGCGTTTCTAAAAAATGCATGGAACAAATCCGGGCCTCGGAAATTTCGGTCCCGACCCAACATGCGGGGTGTCAAAACTGAACACCCCCAATAGCCAATAGGAACGAGGAAACCCAATGGGCATGAAATCAAGATTGTTTGCCAGCGCTGCTTTTCCGCTGCTGTCGCTGACACTGGCCGTTACGCCGGTGCATGCGTCGGCACTCGGAGGAACGAGCGCGGCATCGTCGCCCCAGGTGGTCAGCGGTTCGTATGAGGTCGCGCAGGATGCACCGTCGGATGAAGAGATCCTGAAGAAGCGCCACAAGCAGCCGCAGGCCGAAGAGCAACAGCAGCAGGAAGCGCAGCCGCAGGCCGAGCAGCAGCAGGAACAGCCGCGCCGCAAGCAGCGCGAAGCGCAGCCGCAGGCAGAAGAGGCAGCGCCCCAGGCCGAGCAGGCTCAGCCTTCCGAAGAACAGCAGCCGCGCCGCAAGAAGCGTGAGGCAGCCCCCGAGCCGGAGCAGGCCGCTCCGCAGGTGGAGCAGGCACAGCCGGCCGAAAACCAGGAACAGCCGCGCCGCAAGAAGCGCGAGGGCGCCCCTGAGCCGCAACAGCAGGAGCAGCAGCAGGCAGCCCCGCAGGCCGAACCTGCCGAGCAGCCGGCCGAAAAGCCTCGCCGCAAGCGCGACCAGCAGCCCGCCCAGCAGGAGGCCGCTCCCGCGCAGAACGAGGCCCAGCCGCAGGGCGAACAGGCCGCTCCTCAGGTGGAGCAGGCCAAGCCCCAGACCGAAGAGGCCCAGCCTGAGCAGCAGCGTCCGCGCAAGGGCGACAAAAAGCAGCAGCAGGCAACCGAAGGCGAACAGCAGCAGGAACCTGCCGCCAAGCCCGGCCGGAAGAATGCCCAGCAGCAGGGTGAGCAGCCCGCCGAAGGCAAGACGCCGGTTCCGTCGGAATCGCCGGCTCCCGATCAGGCGCCTGTCCCGGCCGAATCTCCGGCACCCGCAAAGCCGCCGGTTCCGGCAGAACCCGATCAGGCACAGAAGCCTGCACCTGATGGCCAGCAGCAGCAGGGCGAGCAACAGCTCAAGCCCGGCCTGCAGCCTGGCGCCAACACTGCCGAGCAGCCTGCAGCCAACGGTCAGCAGCCTGTCGTCGAGCAGGCCATCCCGGCACCTGAGAAGGTAACGCCGCAGGAGCTGGAGCGCCGCAAGCAGATTGCCGCGGATCCGAGCAAGAGCACGGAAACCGTGGTTCTGCCGGTCGAAAACGGTGCAGCCGTGCTCGACAGCGACAAGGACGCAGACCGCTCCGGTGGCCGAGATGGCCGGCGCCAGCGCGACCGCCAGCGTGCGGCCGAGACGCAGCAGGAGATCTTCGTGCCGAAATCGGATGCCGATGCGCAGCGCGCAGCCGGTGGCGAAGCCCGCCCGCCGGTCAAGATCGAAGCCGTCACGGCCGAGGAAGGCCGCCGGCTCGACCGCCGTCCGCAGTTCCAGCGTCCTGACGGTGCGCAGGTCGAAGGACGTGTCGGCGATGACAACCGCGTGCTGCTGCAGATCAACAACAATATCGTGGTGCGCAGCGACGACGATCGCCGCTTCATCCGCGACGGCGAACGGCCGATCTACGAGCAGCTGCCGCGCGACCGTTATCGCGAAACGATCGACCGTCCCGACGGCTATCGCATCGTGACGATCCGCAACCGCTATGGCGACATCATCCAGCGTTCGCGCGTCGACAGCCGCGGCCGCGAGTATGTGCTCTACTACTCGCCGGAGCTTTACGACAATCCGGACCAGGATTACTTCGAGGATCCGGGTGCCGATCTGCCGCCGATGCGTCTGCAGATCCCGGTGCGCGACTACATCATCGACACCAGCAGCGATCCCGATCGTGACTACTACGACTTCCTGCGCGAGCCGCCGGTCGAGCCTGTCGAGCGCGTCTACTCGCTGAACGAGGTAAAGTATTCGGCCCGTATCCGCGACAAGGTGCGCCGTATCGACCTCGATACGATCACCTTCGCTACCGGCAGCGCCGAAATCCCGATGAGCCAGGCGCGCAGCCTGCGCAAGGTTGCGGATGCCTTGAACGAGGTGCTGCAGAAGGATCCGAGCGAGACCTTCCTGATCGAGGGCCATACCGATGCCGTCGGTTCCGACCAGAGCAATCTGGTTCTCTCCGACCAGCGCGCGGAATCGGTCGCCAACGTGCTCTCCGATGTCTACGGCATCCCGCCGGAAAACATGGCGACGCAGGGCTATGGCGAGCGCTACCTGAAGGTCAACACGGCTGGTCCGAACCAGGAAAACCGCCGCGTTACCATCCGCCGCGTCACGCCGCTCGTGCGTCCGGTCGCCTCCAACAACTGAGGCAGGCAAATCTGAGAACAAGAAAGCCGCCGGGCGACCGGCGGCTTTTTCTATGCCGTGATGGCGGGAAGACCGAGCTTCGCCGCGATGAAATCGGCGATCGCCATCGTATCGTCGAGATCGAAGACGGGCAGGGTATTCTCCGTCACCGGATGGTCGGCGGCGATGGCGCAGATATGCGGATCGGTTGGCGCCAGCGGTTCGCGCTTGGCGGCCTCCAGGCGGCGGGCCTCGATCTTCGGGATAGGCTCGTGCTTGTAGCCCTCGATCAGAACCAGATCGCAAGGGGCGAGGCGGGAGAGGATGTCCTCGAAGGCGGGCTCGGGTTCGCCGCGCAGTTCGTGCATGATGGCAAAGCGGGTGCCGGAGACGATCGTCACCTCATGGGCGCCGGCCTGCCGGTGGCGGTAGCTGTCGGCCCCGACCTTGTCGATGTCGAAATCGTGGTGCGCGTGCTTGATCGTCGAGATGCGGTAGCCGCGGCGGGTGAATTCCTCGACGAGCCGGACGGCAAGGCCTGTCTTGCCCGAATTCTTCCAGCCGGCAATGCCGAAGACGCGCGGCGTGCTCATGGCGAGAGCGCCCGCAGCCAACGCTCGGCTTCGACCAGATCGTCGGGCGTGTTGATGTTGAAGAATGGGTCGAGAAGGGCTGCGCGCGTCGGGTGCAGCGGAAACTGAACTTCCGCAACGTCATGCCGTAACAGGAAGTCGCGGACGCGGCGCTTTTCGTCGGTGGCGATCCAGGCTTCGAGGTCTGCCGCGAGCGCCACGGGCCAGAGGCCGAAGACCGGGTGGCTGCGGCCCTCGGAAGCAGCGATCGCGATCTTTTCCGGATGGTCGGCGGCGGCGATGAAGTCGGATACGAGCTCGGCCGGGAAGAAGGGGCTGTCGATCGAGACCGTCACGACATGGCTGACACCATCGAGCTTGGCGGCATAGGCCATCGCCGCATGGATGCCCGCCATCGGCCCGGCCTTGCCGGGAATGATATCCGGGATGAAGGCGAGGCCGCATTGCGGCTCGCTGCCGGCATTGACGGCGACGGTGGAGACCTGCGGGGAAAGCCTTGCGATCGCATGGTCGAGAAGCGGCCGGCCGCCGAGCATTGCCGCAGCCTTGTCCGTCCCCATGCGCGAGGAGCGGCCACCGGCCAGGATGACGCCCGGGATTGCGGTATTTGCGAGTGAAAAATCTGCCATTGCTTATCTCAGACGGGGCTTCTCGGCTCGGATTCCTGGGCCAGGGGAGCGACACGGCGCTTGGCCTCACGATAGAAGGTATAGAGGCCGGAAGCTATGACGATCGCCGCACCCGCCAGCGTCCAGGCATCGGGGACCTCGGCGAAGAAGATGAAGCCGAGCAGGCCGGAGAAGATCAGACTCGTGTAGCGGAAGGGCGCGACGAAGGAGACTTCGCCGGTGCGCATGGCGGTGATGACGGACTGGTAGCCGATCAGCACGAGGACCGATGCCATCAGCAGGTGCGACAGCGCCGTCAGAGACGGTGTATGCCATCCACCGAGCGCCGGCATCAGCAGGGCGCCGAAGAAGGCGACGGTGATGGCGGTGACGACAGTCACCATCAGCGAGGGGATTTCAGGATCGATCGAGCGGGTGGCGAGGTCACGGCCGGCCGTCGTCAGCACGCTGGCGACGCAGAGCAGGGCGGCCGGCGTGAAGCCTTCCGGGCCGGGGCGGATGATGATCATCACGCCGATCAGGCCGACAAGGATCGCCGACCAGCGGCGCCAGCCGACCGGCTCACGGAAGAACAGGGCCGCACCGAAGGTGACCACCAGCGGCAGCGACTGCAGGATCGCCGAGGCATTGGCGATCGGCATCATGCCGAGCGCGGTGATGTAGGTGACGGCAGCCAGCATCTCGCAGAGGACGCGCAGGATGATGATCGGCTTCAGGACGATCGTCCAGGAGCGGAGCGCCCCCATCTTGCGGGCGATCAGGTAGATCAGGATGCTGGTGAACAGGCCGCGGATGAACATGATCTCGCCAGCGTTCATATTGCCGATGACGGATTTCGAGAGCGCGTCGCTGGCCGAAAAACCGGCCATGGCCATGCTCATGTAGATTGCGCCCTGGGTATTGCGAGACCGCGGCATGCGAAGAGATTCCCGATAGTTCTGAGGCCCTTGTAGAAGGGAACCGGCGGGAATGAAATCGATTGCAAGCCACAGTCTGCATAAATCGATTGCGCAGCGCACAAATTAGCGGCAGCCAGTTTCAAACTGTTCGAGAACGAACAGATAGGCGTTGCCGGACGGATCTTTTGAACAAACGCGATCGCGTGGCGTTGACCATGGGAAGAAAGCCGCGCCGTGCGCGGTTGGTGAACCCGAAGGGAGATCCCTATGCCGACAGAAATTCCCAATCCCGCCGAAACGCCCCGCGGCCCGACACCGGCACCTGGTGTTCCCGATCGCGTGCAGGAAAAGCCGCCGCTGACGCCGGCTCAGGACCCTGCAGACAACAAGAACCCCAACGACCCGACACCGCCCGATCCGGCGCTATTGCCGATCGGCGATCCGGCCGGTGCGGCCTGACGTTGATTTAACCGGAAAGAAAAGTCACCCGCCGGTGACGCTCATATGACGAGCGACGGCGGGTTTCTTGTGCGTGCGGTCGATGATGAAGTCGTGGCCCTTGGGCTTGCGGGTGATGGCTTCGTCGATTGCCGCATAGAGGAGGCCGTCGTCTTCGGTGGCGCGCAGCGCGGAGCGCAGGTCAGCGGCGTCGTTCTGGCCGAGGCACATGTAGAGCGTGCCGGTGCAGGTGAGGCGGACGCGGTTGCAGCTCTCGCAGAAATTATGGGTCATCGGGGTGATGAAGCCGAGGCGACCGCCAGTCTCGGCGACCTCGACATAGCGCGCCGGGCCGCCGGTCTTGTAGCCGATATCCTCAAGCGTGAACTGCTTTTCGAGCGAGGCGCGAAGCTCCGAAAGGGGCAGATACTGATCGGTGCGGTCTTCATCGATCTCGCCCATCGGCATCGTCTCGATGACGGTCAGGTCCATGCCGCGGCCGTGGGCGAAGCGCAGCATGCCGGGAATCTCGTCCTCGTTGAAGCCTTTCAGTGCCACCGCATTCAGCTTGATCTTCAGCCCTGCCTTTTGCGCGGCATCGATGCCTTCCATGACCTTTGAAAGCTCGCCCCAGCGCGTCACCTTGCGGAACTTGTCGGGGTCGAGCGTGTCGAGCGAGACGTTGATACGGCGCACGCCGCAATCATAGAGCTCTTCGGCATGGCGGGCGAGCTGCGAGCCGTTGGTCGTCAGCGTCAGCTCCTCAAGACCGGTGCCAACCTGGCGACCAAGCTCGCGGATCAGGAACATGATGTTCTTGCGCACCAAGGGTTCGCCGCCCGTCAGGCGGATCTTGCGGACGCCCTTGGCGATGAAGGCGGAACAGAGCCGGTTCAGCTCTTCCAGCGTCAACAGGTCCTTCTTCGGCAGGAAGGTCATGTTTTCGGCCATGCAATAAGTGCAGCGGAAATCGCAGCGATCGGTCACGGAGACGCGCAGATAGGAGACGGCCCGTCCAAACGGGTCGATCATCGGGCTTGCATCCGCCACGAGCGGTGCAGCGCTTCCTATCGTACCGACATTGCTGTTCACGAATACCTCCGCAGTCATGCTAATGTGGTCATATGTGACTGTGCCGTCAAGGTAAACGGCACAGATGCACGGCAAATTGAGCTTGCCAGAAAATGCGGCTTTGCCTACTCAACAAAGGCGAACGGAGAGCATCAATGAGCGACATCTGGCCCACCGAACTCAGGGTTTCCAAAGACCGGCAGCGGCTTGCCGTGACTTTCAACGACGGGCAGAGCTTCGATCTGTCTGCAGAAATGCTGCGCGTGCTCTCGCCTTCGGCCGAAGTGCAGGGGCATGGGCCGGGGCAGAAGGTTACCGTGCCAGGTAAGCGCAACGTCGCGATCATCTCGATGACGCCGACCGGAAACTATGCCGTGCGCATCGGCTTCGACGACATGCACGATACCGGCATCTTCACCTGGACCTATCTGCGGGAACTCGGCGAGCGGGGCGTCGAGCTGTTTGCCGATTACGAAAAGGAACTGGCCGAGAAGGGCATGAGCCGGGACGTCTCGGCGCAGCCGCGCTGATTGAACAACAGCCATAGGGGGCATTGATGGCAGGGACGACAGTGAGAAACTGGCTGCGGGCAAAAGGCAGCCCGGGCGGCAGCAAGGTGACCTTCCTCGAGCTGTTCTTCGACCTTGTCTTCGTCTTCTCGATCTCGCAGCTTTCCCATGCGCTCGCCACTCACTATTCGCTGCTCGGCGCGGCGGAAGCGGCGCTGATGACCTTCGCCGTCTGGTGGGTGTGGATCTTTACGGCCTGGGTGACCAACTGGCTCGATCCCGAGAAGATGCCGGTGCGCGCCATGCTGATCGTACTGATGCTGCTCGGCCTGGTCCTGTCGTCCTCGATCCCCGAAGCCTTCGGCGACAAGGGGCTGCTGTTTGCCGGCGCTTACGTTCTGATGCAGGTGGGCCGGTCGGTCTTCACCGCCTATGCCGTCCGCCATTCGAGCCATTCCAACTATCTCAACTTCACCCGCATCAGCATCTGGCTCGCCGTAGCCGGTGTCTTTTGGATCGCCGGTGGTCTGCTGGAGCATGAGGCGCGGCTGATTGCCTGGGTGATTGCGCTGGCGATCGAATATGCCGGGCCGGCCTCTGGATTCTTTGTGCCGGGGCTCGGCAAGTCGTCGACCGCCGACTGGGACGTCTCGGGCGCCCATATGGCCGAGCGTTGTGCGCTGTTCATCATCATCTGCCTCGGGGAGGCGGTGCTGGTGTCAGGCCGTACCTTCTCGGAAATGCCGTTCTCGCCGATGACCGGGCTGGTGCTCGTCACCAGCTTCGCGTCGACGGTGGCGATGTGGTGGCTCTATTTCCGCTTTGGCCATGAGCGGGCCGCTCACCGCATCGAGCACGAGGCGAAGCCGGGCAGTATTGCGCGGCAGGCCTTCACCTACGCGCATATCCCGATCCTGGCCGGTATCATCGTCGATGCCGTTGCCGTCGAGTTCATCTTCTCGCATCCGCATGAGGTCGGCGATCTCGGCATTGCCGCTGTCATCCTCGGCGGATCCGGCCTGTTCCTGGCGGGCAATCTCTGGTTCAAGGGTGCCACCAGCGGCAAGGCACCGCTCTCGCATCTCGCAGGCATCGTGCTTCTGATCCTGCTGACTTTCCTGGTGCCGGCTGTGGAGATCTATGTCTTGGGTATCCTGGCGGCGCTGGTTCTCGTCATCGTCGCAGCCTGGGAATACCGGTCGCTCGGCTCAACAGCACCGGCACCGACGCTGCATTAGCGCCGGTCAGTCCTCGTCCTTCAGGTCATTCTGCAGGAGCGCGATGATGCGCTCCATCGAATCGGCCATCGCCATGCATTGCTCCAGCGGCTCGTCCGTCAGCATGCGGTCGATGAGGCCGGTCTGGATCACCATAGCCTTTTCGGTCAGCACGCGGCCCTCGGCGGTCAGATAGAGCCGCAGTACGCGCTTGTCGCGCTCGTCGCCCCGGCGCTCGATCAGGCCGCGCTTTTCCATCTGCGGCAGCAGCATGCTCATGTTCGAGCGGCCGACCAGCAGCTTGCGCGCCAGATCCTGCTGCGTCAGGCCTTCAAAGCGGTAGAGATTGATCAGAATATCGAGATGCGGCGTCTTGATGTCGAGCTCTGCAAGCGAGCGGCCGAGCGATTGCTGCATCAGCTGACAGGCGCGGGCGACGGCGATCCAGCTGCGAAAACGCGGATGATCCCAGGGTAGGGATTGATTTTTGTTCATCGTTGTACTTTATTGTTCAGTGTTGAACATTATCGGATTCCCACTATGGCAAAGTTTGCGCTTGGCGTCACCCGCCTCGGATTTACCGCGCTGCAGGCAATTTCACCCCGTCTTGCAGGCGAGGCGGCATTCCGCCTTTTCTGCCGGACGCCGCCTCAGCGCCCGCAGGGCGCCAAGGCGAAGGCGGCGCATGCGGCGGGTATGGGCTGGCTGAAGAATGCCGAACGGATCGAACTGCCGCTTGCTGGCGGCAAGCGTGCGGCGGTCTTCCGCATCAACGGCGGCGCTCTCGGCAAGCGCAAGCGTTACCTCGTGACCCATGGCTGGGGATCCGGCATGGCCTACATGACCGATCTGATTGCGCATCTCGCGAAGGATGGGGCCGAGGTCATCGGCCTCGACTTCCCGGGACACGGTCTCTCCAGGGGGCGCTTCCTGCATATGGGGCTCGCCGTCGAGGCGATCGCGGCTGCGCAGGAGCGCTTTGGCGCCTTCGACGCGGCGATCGGCCATTCCTTCGGCGGCGCGGCACTGATGGTCTCGGCGACCGGGATCCTGCCGCATATGCGGCCGATCGAGGTCGAGAAAATCGTCACGATCGGTTCGCCGAGCGAAATGGCGTGGCTCTTCACCGATTTCGGCAGGATGATCGGGCTCGGCGAGGCGGCTCAGGTGGCGCTGGAAGGCAAGGTCGGCAGGATCACCGGGCGCCAGCTTGCGGATTTCGATGTCGCGAAACCGGCGGGACGGTTGAGAGCGCAGGTGCTGACGATCCATGCGGAAGACGACAAGGAAGTCGGGGCGCATCATGCAGGGCGCTATCAGGCGGCCGGGGACGCGGTCCGGGTCTTCTGGGCCAACGGTTTCGGCCACCGGCGCATCATCGGCGCCAAGCCGGTGCTTGACGAGATCGAGGCTTTCCTCGGCGATCGACAGGGCGAGGGCGCCGAGATTGTTTCCTTTGTCGAGCTTCCTGTCCGGCGCGCGTCATTGTAGCGTCATCTTAGGCGGCTAATTGCCGTCCGGTAGAGATGGCGGGACGATCATGAAAATCATCAGCACGGTGGAAGAGCTCAGCGAAATCTACGCCGGTGGCCTGTCGCAGGCTTCCGTCGCGAAGGTGACCAAGGCGCTGACGCCGCTTTATCGCCAGATGATCGAGGCCTCGCCGTTCATGGCGCTCGCCACTGTCGGCCCCGAAGGGCTCGATTGCTCTCCGCGTGGTGACATCGGCGGTGTTGTCCGGATCATCGACGACAAGACGATCCACCTGCCGGACTGGCGCGGCAACAACCGCGTCGATTCCCTCTTGAATATCGTGCGCGATCCGCGGCTGGCGCTGATGTTCCTGGTGCCGGGATCGAATACGACGATGCGGATCAACGGGCATGGCGTGGTGTCCAACGACGAGAGCCTGCTTTCGAGCTTCGAGATGGACGGCAAGCATCCGCGCACCGTCGTCGTCATCACCATCGATGAGGTCTATTTCCAGTGTGCACGGGCGCTGATGCGCTCGCAGCTGTGGAACCCGGAGAATTTCGTCGATCCGGCCAGCCTGCCGACGCCCGGCATGATGCTGAAGGTGGCGACAGAAGATTTCGACCACGAGACATACGACCGCGAATGGGCGGGACGTGCGGCGAAGACGATGTGGTAACGAGCGTCACCAGATGGTGACGCGTCAGGCCTTGTAAATCAGCCAGCTCTTGGTGAAGTCCTTCTGCATGCCATCCTCATAGACGACGCTGCAGTTGCGGCCGGCATGCTTGGCGCCGTAGAGGGCGATGTCGGTCTTGTAATAGAGCTCGCCGGCATCCTCGGCGTGGGACGCCATGCAGACGCCCATCGACACCGTGACCGGGCCATAATTGACCCGCGTGCGGGAGTTCTTGAACGGGGTTGCTTCCAGCGTCCGGCGGATGCGCTCGGACATGGCGACGACCTCTTCCTGGGTATTGCCGTCGATGATCAGCGCGAATTCCTCGCCGCCGGTGCGCGCGACGAAGACATCGCGGCGGACATTGGCGCGGATGACCGATGCAACGGTCGCCAGGATCTTGTCACCGACCGGATGGCCGTAGGTGTCGTTGATCTTCTTGAAATTATCGATGTCGGCAAGCACGAGAGCGGTGACCGGCTTCAGCGCTGCATTGTCGAAAACGGCGGCGAGCCGGTCGTCGAAGGCGCGGCGGTTGGAAAGGCGGGTCAGCGAGTCGGTGTTGGCGATGCGCTTGTACTCGTCGAGCTCCTTGCGGACCTGATCCATTTCCTGCGAGCGCTGGGCGACATTTTCGACGGTGCGTTCGCCGTGGGCCATCGTGTCCCCGGTTGCCTGGGTCAAGAGATTGATGGCGTTTTCGAGGAGGTCGACGCTGGTCGTGTTCTTGGTGTTGATGCGGCGGTAGGTCTCGCCGAGCAGCTTGTTGTAGCTTTCGAGAGAGGTCTGCTCCTGGCGCAGAACCCTCAGCAGGCCCTCGAGCTCGGCGGCGATGCGGGTGTGGACATCATCGAAGACACGCGCCGGGGAGTGGCAGAAATATTGTGCGCCGAGCTCATCCAGTTCTTCCTGCGTCGCCTGATTGCCGAGTGCTGCGAGGTCGCGGGTGAGGGCGGGATTGGAGCCGATATAGGCTTCGTAGAAGAGTTCGTAATTGCGCGGGATTGGCGCGACGCCCATCGAACGCATGGCAAAAGTAATCTGGCCTGCGACATCCGGGATCTGCGCTTTCTGCGCTGCAGCCGTATTCATCCGGCATACTCCTCAAGGAATTAGAAAAGCAATCTTCTATTGGCTAGCTTAAATTCGTTGGGAAACAATTAAGACGATATATACCAATGATTACATGTGATTATTCTGGTTGTATATTCCGGAAATACTATGGCATTGAAAATGCTGGAAAATCTGAGGAATATTCACACCCATGGGTGTCTTTCGCGTGACGGCGGTTGAAATTTTCCCGGAAAATCTCTGAAAAAATTTGCATAACCGTGTTCTTATTTCATTGACGGCGGCCATCGAAATGGCCGCGCTTCTGTGAACACGGTTCTGCCTGAAGCGTCAGCGATCAGCAGCCATCGGCTTCCGAAGGCGCTTCGGAAGCCGATGATTGGCATTGTCTTAACCCAGATTGAGTTCCTGGAAGAAGTCGTTGCCCTTGTCGTCGATGACGATGAAGGCGGGGAAGTCTTCGACCTCGATCTTCCAGACGGCTTCCATGCCAAGCTCCGGATATTCGAGAACCTCGACCTTCTTGATGCAATCCTGCGCCAGACGGGCGGCCGGGCCGCCGATCGAACCGAGATAGAAGCCGTTATGCTTCTTGCAGGCTTCGCGAACGGCCCGCGAGCGGTTGCCCTTGGCGAGCATCACCATCGAGCCGCCGAAGGACTGGAACTGGTCGACATAGGAATCCATGCGGCCGGCGGTGGTGGGGCCGAAGGAGCCGGAGGCATAGCCTGCCGGGGTCTTTGCCGGGCCGGCGTAATAGACCGGGTGGTTCTTCATGTAATCCGGCATGCCCTCGCCATTTTCCAGACGCTCGCGGATTTTCGAATGTGCGAGGTCGCGGGCAACGATGATCGTGCCGGTCAGCGACAGCCGGGTCTTGACCGGGTGCTTGGAAAGTTCGGCGAGGATGCCGGCCATCGGCTGGTTCAGGTCGATGCGGACCATCGATTCCGACAGCTTGGATTCGTCGATCTCAGGCATGTATTTCGACGGATCGGTTTCGAGCTGCTCGACGAAGATGCCGTCGCGGGTGATCTTGCCCTTCGCCTGGCGGTCGGCGGAACAGGAGACACCGAGGCCGATCGGCAGCGAGGCGCCGTGGCGGGGCAGGCGGATGACGCGGACGTCGTGGCAGAAATACTTGCCGCCGAACTGGGCGCCGACGCCCATCTGCTGCGTCAGCTTGTGGATTTCCTTTTCCATCTCGATGTCGCGGAAGGCATGGCCGCTTTCGGAGCCTTCGGTCGGCAGGTCGTCGAGATAGCGGGTGGAAGCGAGCTTCACCGTCTTGAGATTCATCTCGGCGGAAGTGCCGCCGATGACGATCGCAAGATGATAGGGGGGACAGGCTGCCGTACCGAGCGTGAGGATCTTCTCCTTAAGGAAGTCGATCATCCGGTCATGCGTCAGGAGCGACGGCGTGCCCTGATAGAGGAAGGTCTTGTTGGCTGAGCCGCCACCCTTGGCGACGAAGAGGAAGTCGTAGGTATCTGTGCCTTCCTCGTAGATGTCGATCTGGGCTGGGAGGTTGTTCTTGGTGTTCTTTTCTTCGAACATCTTGATCGGTGCCAGCTGCGAATAGCGCAGGTTCTTCTTCTCGTAGGCATCCAGGACGCCTCTGGAAAGTGCCGCGGTATCACCGCCTTCGGTCCAGACGCGGCGGCCCTTCTTGCCCATGATGATCGCGGTGCCGGTATCCTGGCACATCGGCAGCACGCCGCCGGCGGCGATATTGGCGTTCTTCAATAGGTCATAGGCGACGAAACGGTCGTTATCGGTCGCCTCAGGGTCATCGAGAATGGAAGCCAGCTGCTTGAGGTGGCCCGGGCGCAGCAGATGGTTGATATCGGCAAACGCGGTCTCGGCGAGCAGGCGGATGCCCTCCGGCTCGACGGTCAGGATGTCCTGACCCTTGAAGCTGTCGACAGAGACATGGTCGCTGCTGATCTTGCGGTATTGCGTGGTGTCTTTGCCGAGCGGAAAGAGATCGTCAGCCATTGGAGACCTTTCAAATGGGCTAGTTTGGAAGCGATCTAAATCCGGGCGCATGGAAATGCAATGCGGTCCGGGCGCCCATCGGTTCGGTCGCGGCAAAAAGCCCGCCCGGCAGAGCCGGACGGGCCTCGATCCGAAGGAGTCAGATCAGATTAGAATGCACGCTGCAGGCGGAAGAAGCCCGTTACGCCATCGTAATCGTTGGTGTACTTCAGGTCCTGGCTGGCAACGTAGGTTGCCGTGAACTTGGCAGCGAGGTTCTGTACGATCTGATAGTCGATCGTTACGCCAGCGCGCCATTCATTGCCACCGGTCCACTCGTCGTTGCTGATTTCAACGTTGTCGGTGTACTGGACGCCGGGAGTGATGGTGACCTTGTCAGTTGCCTTGAAGGCGTACTGAGCAGCGACAGACCACTCGCCCTTGAGGAAGTAGTTGTTCGGGCCGCTGGCCCAGATTGCAGCTACGCCAAGCGTGCCGGGGCCGATGTCGGCGCCGATCTTGGCGCGGATGGCGCCGTCTTCTGCGTCAACGTCGTAAGCGCCGAGTACTTCGTAGGTGAAGCTACCCGACTTGCCACCGAAAGCAGCGTCGATACCGACGTTGTTGCTGCCGGTCTGAATGGCCGTCTTGGTGCGAGTGCCGGCAACATCAACGTTCGTCGACAGGCCCGAGCCGCCGAGTTCTTCGATAGCGAGACCAGCGTACATGCCGTTGGCTTCGTACTGGTAGCGGATCGTGTTGAAGCTCGTGGTGCCAGAGTTGGTAACGTCAAACTCGCCCGAGAAGTCGTTATCCCACCAGTTGACGAACTTACCGACGCGGAAACCGGCGATATCGATAGAGCCGGTGTCCAGGACCATGTTGTTCTGCGCGCCGCCGGGGCTCAGCGGGCCATCGCTGTTTGCCGGGCCGCGGTAGTTGGCCTGGTAAACGATGATGCCGGTGAGCGGGCCGTATTCGGTGTCGCTCTTGGCAGTGAACTGAACCTGACCGCGGGTACGAACGTTCCAATCTTCGCCGCCCTGGCCAAGCGTGGCGCTATCCGTGCCGTCGCCAAATGCGTAGTTGACGTCGAAACGGATGTAGCCGTTGATTTTCAGGCAGGTTTCGGTGCCCGGGATGTAGAAGTAGCCGGTGCCGTAAGCGTCGCAGACGCGGACGTATTCGACGGCTTCCGGTTCAGCGGCGACGATGGCGTCTGCGGCGTGAGCGCCGGAAACTGCTGCGAGAGCCGCAGCGGAGCCAAGGAGAAGGCTCTTGATGTTCATGGATAACCTCCAATTCAAAGTTTCGATTGGACCGGGATTTTTTGCCAACGGCATTCCCTCTCCCGGACCTTGTTTTTGAGAAGAAGGTGGCATGCCCCCGACTTCGAGGCGGTGGGTACAGGGCAAACCAAACGTCAAAATTACAAGTTTGTCACAAGGCGCTGTAAAGTATCGATGTTGCGTATTTATCACGCATTCATATATATAAACGTCAACGTACAGTAATATACTTAACTATAGGTGATATATTATAAGTTTATAATGAATCCTTATGTTGAGTTTGTATTTCGTTATATATTGTTATACTGCGCGAGAATGCGAATCTTAATCTTATTTTTTAAAGTTGGCGCGGTTTTATACATACGTCATGGTGTCGCGTTAGACACGCCGCCGGGCAAACCCAAGGCCCGTTTATGCCGGGAAAAACGGCGAAAGGCTCGCGAAGTGACCTCCGCGAGCCTTTCTTGTCTGGGCGTTCAGCCGTGTTGCTGCGTAGGCGAATCGCGCCTGCGCTTATTTCGGGCCGATCATCTGTTCAGGGCGGACGACGGCATCGTATTGCTCGGCGGTGACCAGGCCGCTGGCGAGAGCCTCTTCCTTTAGCGTCGTGCCATTCTTGTGGGCGGTCTTGGCGATCTTGGCGGCGTTGTCGTAACCGATGGTCGGGGCGAGTGCGGTCACAAGCATCAGCGAGCGTTCCAGCCCGGCCTTGATGTTGTCTTCACGGGCTTCGATGCCGACGACACAATTGTCGGTGAAGGAGACCGCGGCGTCGCCGAGCAGCTGAACCGACTGCAGGAAATTATAGGCCATCATCGGATTGTAGACGTTGAGCTCGAAATGGCCCTGGCTGTCGGCGAAGGTCAGTGCCGCGTGATTGCCGAAGACGTGGATGCAGACCTGGGTCAGCGCTTCGCACTGGGTAGGATTGACCTTGCCCGGCATGATCGACGAACCCGGTTCGTTTTCCGGCAGCGCCAGTTCGCCGAGACCGGCGCGCGGGCCGGAACCGAGCAGGCGGATGTCGTTGGCGATCTTGAAGAGTGCGGCGGCAGCGGCGTTGATGGCGCCATGGCTGAAGACCATGCTGTCATGCGAGGCCAGCGCTTCGAACTTGTTCGGGGCGGTCACGAAGGGCAGCTGGGTGATTCCTGCAATTTCCCCGGCCACCTTTTCGGCGAAGCCAACCGGCGCGTTAAGGCCGGTGCCGACGGCAGTGCCGCCCTGGGCGAGTTCGCAGAGGCCAGGAAGGGTCATCTCGATGCGCTTGATCGCCGATCCTACCTGCGCCGCGTAGCCCGAAAATTCCTGGCCGAGCGTCAGCGGGGTCGCGTCCTGCGTATGCGTGCGGCCGATCTTGATGATGTGGTTGAATTCGACGACCTTCATGTCGAGCGCCGCATGAAGGTGCTTCAGCGAGGGCAGCAGATGGTGGGCGATCTGCTCCGCGCAGGCGATGTGCATTGCCGTCGGATAGGTGTCGTTCGACGACTGACTCATATTGACGTGATCGTTCGGGTGGACGGGCTTCTTCGAGCCCATCTCGCCGCCGAGCATTTCGATTGCCCGGTTGGAGATCACTTCATTGGCATTCATATTGGATTGCGTGCCGGAGCCGGTCTGCCAGACGACAAGCGGGAAGTGGTCGTTGAGCTTGCCGTCGATAACTTCCTGCGCCGCATCGGTGATCGCCTTGCCGATCGCCGGGTCTAGCTGGCCGAGCTCGACATTGACGCGGGCGGCCGCCTGCTTGACGATGCCGAGCGCCCGGACGATCGACAGCGGCTGCTTTTCCCAGCCGATCTTGAAGTTTCCGAGCGAGCGCTGTGCCTGCGCGCCCCAGTAACGGTCGCTCGCCACTTCGATCGGGCCAAAGGTGTCTGTTTCGATACGGGTCGCGCTCATGGCTGTCGCCTTCCTCTCGCTGACTTAAGGATGCGCGTCTTATATGCCTGCCAACGGCGCAAGAAAACTGGTTGCGGTGCTAAAACATGAAGGTGTTTTTCATGTTTTAGACCCTTCGTGACGTGGCATTTGGGACACGGCCGGAATTTTATACCAAACGGCGGGAAAAACGGCCTTTGGCGCCGGTGCGAAATTGAGTAAAAAATTAACTAATAATTTCATAATTTTGTGTGAACTGCCTGGCGTCGCTGCTTCGGGTTACGTCACGCAAAGTTGAGTCGTCCGGCGCTGGCGGCGCAGGCCGGATTCTGCCAATGAGCAGATAGCCAGGCGGTACGAATTTGAATGGGCTTTGCCCCGCCAAGACAGCATGACACTGGGACTGGAAAAAGCATGACATCGTTTTTCAAGGGTGCGGTCTCCGCACTGGCACTTTCCTGCGGCTTTGCGGCTCTCGCTGCACCCGCGCATGCCTATACGCTGATGGACATGATCCGTGGCGACCGGCAGCGCACCCAGAGCACGATCATCGATCCTTCCAATCCGGCGCAGATGCCGACGATGCAGCCGCCGGTCAACGCGCCGCTGCCGAAGGTGACGGCACCGACCTATTATACCTATAAGCCGGACCCGATGCGTCTGGTGAACACGGCAAAGTTTGCGGATCCGGTCGTAACCGGTGCCGTCGTCGATGCGTCCGCGACGTCGGGCGACCAGTCCGGCGTTCAGCGGCGCTATCTCGCCGATGCCAAGGTTCGCGCTGACGCCAATGTCGCGAAGTCGCTGGAAACCTATTACGGCGACACCAAGAACCCGCTGGTCTGGGTGACCGGCACAGAGGTCAACGATCGCGCCAAGGCGGCCATGGGCTTCCTGGCAAACGCCGGCACCGTCGGCCTCGACCCCGCCGATTATGCTGTCAACCTTCCGGCTGCCGATCCGGCCAATCCGGACCCGACGGTTCGTGATCACGCGCTGACGCAGTTCGAGCTTGAGCTGTCGTCTAAGGTTCTCGCCTATGTCCAGGACACGGTGCGCGGCCGCATCGATCCGAACAAGCTGTCTGGCTATCACGATTTCAAGCGCAAGGTCGTCAATCTCGATCCGGTGCTGAAGCTTGCCCGGATGAGCCCGGATGTCGGCGCCTATCTCGCCAGCCGCAGCCCGGATGGACGCGAGTTCGATATCCTGAAGAAGGAACTTGCCAAGCTGAAGGCTGAAGGCGGCGATCAGGAGCAGATCACCATCTCGCTCAGCGGTCTGCTGCGCCCGGGCGACAGCTCGCCTGAAGTTGCCAACATCGTCAAGGCGGTCGGCAAGCATGGTTCGGAAGCGCTGAAGACCCAGCATGCGGCGATGCTCGCGGCCTATACGGGCGGCTCGGACTACTCGCCGGACGTCGTGTCACTGGTCGAGGACTTCCAGAAGGAGCATGGCCTGAAGCCTGACGGCGTCATCGGCCAGGCGACCGTCCGCGTCATGACCGGCGGCGACAGCAACACGGCAAAGATCAACAAGCTCGTCGTGGCCATGGAACAGGCCCGCTGGCTGCCGGAAGATCTCGGCTCGCGCTACGTGATGATCAACCAGCCGGCCTTCATGGTCTATTACCACAACGACAACAAGGAACAGCTGTCGATGCGGGTGGTGGTCGGCCAGCCGTCGCACCAGACGTTCTTCTTCGAAGACCAGATCCAGACGGTCGAGTTCAACCCGTTCTGGGGCGTTCCGCAGTCGATCATCATCAACGAGATGCTGCCGAAGCTGCGCGCCGACCCGAACTATCTCGACCGCATGGGCTATGAAGTCGCCGTCAACGGCCGCGCCGTTCCGTCGTCCAGCGTCGACTGGTACGGCTCGACGTCCAACGTTTCCGTGCGCCAGCCACCGAGCGGTGACAATGCTCTCGGCGAACTGAAGATCCTGTTCCCGAACGTCCATGCGATCTACATGCACGACACGCCGCAGCGCAGCTTCTTCAAGCGTGACATGCGCGCGCTCAGCCACGGCTGCGTCCGTCTTGCCGATCCGCGTGCCATGGCTGCCGCCGTGCTGAACACGACGGTCGACGATGTCGCCAAGCAGATCGCCGGCGGCCAGAACAAGGCTGTGTCCGTGCCGCAGCGGATCCCGATCTACATCGCCTACTTCACGGCCTGGCCGAACAAGGACGGCAATGTTGAATATTTCAACGACGTCTATGATCGCGATACCTACACGATGAAGGCCTTCGACATCACCAGCAAGGCGCGCGGCGCTCAGATCTGAGTGTCAGGTAATCATGAAAAAGGCGGCCAGTGGCCGCCTTTTTTGTTTGCTGTGATTGCCGGCTCAGACAGCTTGCGCAGCCTTGTTGCTTGCCGCGTAATCGCGGATCAACGCGTCGGCGAAATCGGGCGTCAGCTCATCGAAATGCTGGATGATCCGGGTGGGCTCCAGGCTTTCGATCGGCACATCCGAATAACCGAAGGGGACGCCGATCGAGGCGACAGCGGCGTTCTTGGCAACGGCGATGTCGTTGAAGCTGTCGCCGACCATGATGCTGCGCTCGGGCGTGCCGCCGGCCTTTTCGATCGTCCCGAGCAGGTGGCGGGCGTCGGGCTTGCGGACCGGGAAGGTATCGCCGCCGGTGATCGCTGCGAAATAATGCGTGAGGCCGAGCGCGTCGATCAGCGTGCGCGCCAGTGATTCCAGCTTGTTGGTGCAGACGGCGAGCGTGAAGCCGTTTGCCTTAAGATTGTCCATGGCGGCGATCAGGCCCGGATAGGGTTTGGTGTGGCCGGGCATGGTCGAGCTGTAATGGGCGATGAAGCGCTGCAGCAGCGGCCCGGACTCGTCTTCGGTCAGCGGATGGCCGTGCAGCTTGCAGGCGCGCTCGATCATCACCTTGGCGCCGTGGCCGACGAGATGGGTGAGGTCGTCATAGCTCACCGGCGCAAGGCCGATCGAGGCAATCGTGTGGTTCAGGCTGTCAATGAGATCGGCATGCGTGTCGAGCAGCGTGCCGTCGAGATCGAATACGACAAGGGCGGGGGTCAAAGTCTATTGCCTCTTCATGAAATGCTGATGGTCCGGAGTAGGGTAAGGAGGCCGGAAAAGCAACGCCAAGACTAGCTTTTGGCGGGTGGGCGCGGATGCTTCTGCTTTTCAGTTTGCTACGGTTATTTTGGCTTTCGTTTGGCAAACGAGCCGTGTAAACAGCACATCCAACGAAACAATCGGAGTAAGCGGCGCATGGATGCCCGCGAAATGAAGATCAAGGCCGCCGAGGTGGCGCTGACCCATGTGGAAAGCGGCATGCGCCTCGGAATCGGTACGGGGAGCACTGCGGAGGAATTCGTCCGGCTGCTGGCGGAAAAGGTCGCCGGGGGCTTCAAGGTCGAAGGCGTTCCGACATCCGAACGCACGGCGCGGCTCTGCGTCGAACTCGGCGTTCCCCTGAAATCGCTCGACGAACTGCCGGAGCTCGATCTGACGATCGATGGCGCCGATGAAGTCGATGGCGCGCTGCGGCTGATCAAGGGCGGCGGTGGTGCCCTGCTGCGCGAAAAGATCGTCGCTGCCGCGTCCGGGCGCATGGTCGTCATTGCCGACGAGAGCAAGCTGGTCGAGACGCTCGGCCGCTTCCCGCTGCCGATCGAAGTCAATCCTTTCGGCCTCGTTTCGACGCGCATGGCGATCGAAAAGGTTGCAAGCAAGCTCGGTCTGACGGGTGGTCTGTCGCTGCGCCGTTCCGGCGACGGCGATTTCATGACGGATGGCGGCCATCACATCATCGATGCATCATTTGGCCGTATTCCTGATGCAGAGGCGCTCTCGAGCGAGCTGAACTCGATACCCGGTGTCGTTGAGCACGGGCTTTTTCTCAATATGGCGGCACTTGCGATCATTGCTGGTCCTTCCGGTGCACGCACGCTGCAGGCGAACAGATAACAGGAGCACTGAAACTCATGAAGAAATTTGCAGGTCTTGGCCGTATCGCCGCTGCGACCGTTATTCTCTCCAGCTTCGCTTTCGGTACCGCCGTCAAGGCTCAGGAAGTTACGGACGAGCAGCTGAAGGCAGCGCGCGCGGCAATCGCTGCGATCGGCGCCACCGCTCAGTTCGACAACATCCTGCCGGGTCTGGCCGAACGCCTGAAGGCCGGCCTGATCCAGGATTCGCCCAACTACGAAGACCAGATCTCGCAGACGGTCGATGCGACGGCGCTTGCTCTGGCGCCGCGCCGCGCCGATCTCGAGAAGGAAGCCGCAACCAACTACGCCAAGGCCTTCACGGTTGAAGAGCTGAAGGCAATTGCCGATTTCTACAGCTCCGACGTCGGCAAGAAGCTGCTCAAGGACGGCCCGATCGCTTCGCGCGAAACCAACCGCGCTGCCGACATCTGGGCACAGGGCATTGCCCGCGACCTGCAGAAGAATGCCAGCGACGAGCTGAGCAAGGTCATCAAGGTCGAGCCGGTCCAGCTCGATACGCCGGCTGCAGCACCGGCCGATGCCCCGGCCGCCCAGGCGCCTGCAAAGGCTCCGGCCAAGGCCCCTGCAAAGGCACCGGCACCGGCCCTGAACCTGCAGACCCCGCAATAAGCATCTTCACAATCCGCATGATGAAAGCCCGGCTCGCGCCGGGCTTTTGTTTTGGCGGCGACCGATACTATATGCAGGGTCATTGTCCCTCCCGATTCCCAAACGGAGCATTCCCCCATGTCCTCATATGATTACGACCTCTTCGTCATTGGTGGCGGTTCGGGAGGCGTAAGAGGCGCGCGCGTCGCCGCCTCGCTCGGCAAGAAGGTGGCGATCGCCGAGGAATATCGCTACGGCGGCACCTGCGTCATCCGCGGCTGCGTGCCGAAGAAGCTGTTCGTCTATGCCTCGCAGTATCATGAGCATTTCGAGGATGCGGCCGGTTTTGGCTGGACGGTCGGCGAGAGCAGCTTCGACTGGAAGAAGCTGATCGCCGCCAAGGACGTCGAGATCGCCCGGCTTGAAGGTCTCTACAAGAAGGGGCTCTCCAATGCGAACGCAGAAATCCTCGAAACGCGCGCCGAACTGATCGATCGCCATACGGTGCGCCTGGTCAAGACCGGGCAGACGGTGACGGCGAAGACGATCGTGATTGCGACTGGTGGCCGCCCGAATGAACACAAGGCGCTTCCCGGGTACGAACTTTGCATCTCCTCCAACGAGGCCTTCCATCTCGAAGAGCTGCCGAAGTCGATCGTCATTGCCGGCGGCGGCTATATCGCCGTCGAATTCGCCAATGTCTTCCATGGCCTCGGCGTCGAGACGACGCTGATCTATCGTGGTGCTGAAATCCTGTCGCGCTTCGACCATGACCTGCGCCGCGGTCTTCATGAGGCGATGGTGGCGAAGGGGATCCGCATTCTCTGCCATGACGTGATAGAGAAGGTCTCGAAGGGTGCCGATGGCCTTGTCGTCGAGACGAAGAACAACGGCACGCTGAATGCCGGCGTGGTGATGCTGGCGCTCGGCCGTGACCCGAATACCGAAGGTCTTGGCCTTCAGGCGGCCGGCGTAAAGACCGATGCGCGGGGCGCTGTTGTCGTTGACGAATATTCGCGCACCAGCGTCGACAATATCTACGCGCTCGGCGATGTCACTGACCGGGTACAGCTGACGCCGGTGGCGATCCACGAGGCGATGTGCTTCATCGAGACCGAATACAAGAACAATCCGACCAAGCCTGATCACGAGACGATCGCGACAGCCGTCTTCTCGCAGCCCGAAATCGGCACCGTCGGCCTGACGGAAGAGGCGGCGGCCAAGGCCTACAAGGAAATCGAAGTCTACCGCGCGCAGTTCCGGCCGCTGAAGGCGACGCTGTCAGGCCGCGGCGAGAAGATGCTGATGAAGCTGATCGTCGATGCAGCCAGCCGCAAGGTGATCGGGGCGCACATCCTCGGTCACGACGCCGGCGAGATGGCGCAGATCCTCGGTATCACGTTGAAGGCTGGATGCACCAAGGACGATTTCGACCGCACAATGGCGGTTCATCCGACAGCGGCGGAAGAGCTCGTCACCATGTATGCGCCGAGCTACCGCATCGTCGACGGCCAGAAGGTCTGACGGTCAGCTGGTGATCCGCGGCATGCGGATCACCTTCAGGAAAAGCGCGTTCATCGCCTGGGCGATACCATCGGTTGGCGTCACCTCGAAATAGAGGCCGGGCGAGGCGCATTCCGCCATCTTGGTCGGGATCTGGCTCTGGAAAGGCTTGATCCAGCTGTTGTACCAGCTGTTGTTCGGCAGGGGCAGGTAGGTGGTGTAGAGCACGGCGATCTTGATGCCCTTGTCCTTCAGCGGCTTGCAGAAGGAAGTGTCGATCGGCTCCTGGCAGCGGCCGCCCGTCGTCGCCTTGGTGCAGGTGCTTGGCTTATAGCTGTCGCCGACGCCATCGGAAACGAAGAACAGGATCTTCTGCGGCTGGGTCTGCGTGTTACCATCGCCCTGGTCGCCGATTATCGTCTTCATCTGCGTCAGCGCGTTGTCGAAGCTGGTTTGCTGGTCGTTGTTGTAGCCCTGGTAGGGGATCGACATCAGGTCGACCGCATTGGTGTAGTTCGCCACTTTGTCGAGATCGGTGATCGGGCTGGAGATCGTCGTCAGGTTGGCGTCCTGGGCGCGCTGGCCGAACGTATAGACACCCATGGAAAACTGATTGTCGCTGACGCGCTGGGTCTTGGCGGTCTGGGTGAGCTGCTGCGTTGCCTGGCGCACGACGTCGATACGCAGCGTCACATTGTTCTTCTTGGCGAGATTGTAATAGCTGTTCGGGTCCTCGACGCCGGCATCGGAGACGACATGGCAGGCGAAGGCGCAGGTATCGGGCGTCTTCTTTTCCATCGTCGCGACGTCGGTCGGCGTGGCGCCGACGCCCATCGATGGGGTGTTGTCGAGCAGGATGTAGAAATTCATGAAGGCGGCGGTCTGGAAGACCGCATTCGCCGTGCCGCTGATGTCGATGGTGTTGCGGCCAAAGATCTGCATGAAGGTCGTCGGGATCGAGGCGCTGAAGGTCACCTGCGAGTTCAGCTGGTTGGAGACCTTGTTGACCTGGATGTCGACATTGACATTGCTGGCCGTCAGTTCGCCCTGCATCTGCGACATGAAGATGCTGCGGGCATCCGTCTGGCCGACTGTGAGCGTGCCGTCGCCGCTCATGGTCATCGCCTGGGTCACGGCATTGGATTTCTGCGAGATGGCGCCGACGGCGGCGGCGTCTGCAGCGGCGTAGAGCTGCGTGCGCAGGCTCATCGCGTGGCCGTAGTCGATCGCCATGCCGGCCGAGCCAATCAGCGGCACCATGAGCAGCGCCGTCAACATCCCGAAATTGCCAGAGCGATCAGCGAGCAAACGGCGGGTAAACATGGGGCGCAGCATCCCTCTATAGGCGCGTCGAGGGCCGGCACCGCGCCGGTCCCCTGGATATCGAGGGGTGTTGTAACAGTGAAAGCTAAATCAGCCGCAAAATGATGTGGTATAGTTTGTCTTAACGGCCGGGATTGAAGAGTGGCTGCGGCATTCCTTTATATGCTGCAAAACGTCGTTCTTTGCGCCTGAAACTGTCTGAAACGCCGCTAGGCAAGTCGGACCTAAAGGTTTATAAGCCGCCGTTATTCTCTAGGGACAAAGACGCCGGATGGTGTCCGGCGCAATAAAGGTGAGTAAGATGGCACAGACTTGGACCCCGAGCAGTTGGCGGCAAAAACCGATCCAGCAGGTTCCGGAATATCCGGACGCAGCCGCGTTGGCGGCAACGGAAGCCCAGCTTGCCACCTATCCGCCGCTGGTTTTTGCCGGTGAGGCCCGCCGCCTCAAGAAGCAGCTCGCAAGCGTTGCCAATGGCGATGCGTTCCTGCTGCAGGGCGGCGATTGCGCCGAGAGCTTCGCCGAACACGGCGCCGACAACATCCGCGACTTCTTCCGCGCCTTCCTGCAGATGGCCGTCGTGCTGACCTATGGCGCGCAGCTGCCTGTCGTTAAGGTAGGCCGTATCGCCGGTCAGTTCGCCAAGCCGCGTTCGTCGAACATCGAAACGATGAACGGCGTGTCGCTGCCGAGCTACCGCGGCGACGTCATCAACGGCATCGAATTCACCGAGGAAGCCCGCATTCCGAACCCGGAACGCCAGCTCGACGCCTACCGCCAGTCGGCGGCGACGCTGAACCTGCTGCGCGCCTTCGCAATGGGCGGTTACGCCAATCTCGAAAACGTTCACCAGTGGATGCTCGGCTTCATCAAGGACAGCCCGCAGGCAGACCGCTACCGCAAGCTCGCCGACCGCATTTCCGAAACCATGGACTTCATGAAGGCCATCGGTATCACGGCGGAAAACCAGCCGAGCCTGCGCGAAACGGATTTCTTCACCAGCCACGAAGCGCTGCTGCTTGGCTATGAAGAAGCGCTGACCCGCGTCGACTCCACCTCCGGCGACTGGTACGCGACCTCTGGCCACATGATCTGGATCGGCGACCGTACGCGTCAGCTCGACCATGCGCATGTCGAGTATTTCCGCGGTATCAAGAACCCGATCGGCCTGAAGTGCGGTCCGTCGCTGACGCCTGACAACCTGATCGAGCTCATCGATGCGCTGAACCCGGCCAACGAAGCGGGCCGTCTGACGCTGATCTGCCGTTTTGGCCACGACAAGGTTGCCGACAACCTGCCGAAGCTGATCCGCGCCGTCGAGAAGGAAGGCCGCAAGGTTGTCTGGTCCTGCGACCCGATGCACGGCAACACGATCACGCTCAACCACTACAAGACGCGTCCGTTCGAGCGGATCCTGTCGGAAGTCGAAAGCTTCTTCCAGATCCACCGCGCCGAAGGCACGCATCCGGGCGGCATCCATATCGAGATGACCGGCAAGGACGTCACCGAGTGCACCGGCGGCGCCCGCGCCGTGACGGCAGATTCGCTGTCCGACCGCTACCACACGCATTGCGACCCGCGTCTCAATGCCGACCAGGCTCTCGAGCTGGCATTCCTGCTGGCAGAGCGCATGAAGGGCGGCCGCGACGAGAAGCGCATGGCAGCCAGCGCCTGATCTGCTGATATCGTGAATGATGAAAAGCCCGGCTTCGCGCCGGGCTTTTTTATTGCACCAGCACCGATTGCTGGCAGCGGGCGTCGGTGACGCGGATATCGGCTTCGCCGATCTTGATGCCGAGCATCGACAGCGTGTTGTAGAGGAGCTCGTCGAGCGGCTTGGTCAGCCCGGTCAGCGTCTGCGATACCGCCGCTGTCACCGCCTTCGGCGTGCCGAGCGTCAGGGTCAGCAGCTGGACGTCGACTTCGGTATTGCCGAGCAGGCTCTGGACCGTCGAAGTCAGCGTATCCTTGGTCGAGATGTTCTTGATCGCCTTGGCGGCGATATCGGAGGGCTGGAAGGTTAGCTTGCTCTTGTCGAGATTGGTGACGTTAACGTCGGCGATGGCGCTCGCCTTCAGGAGACCGAGGACATCGAGAAGCGTTGCCTTGTTGACGCGCGGCTTGCTGCCGAAATTGGCGAAGGCGCTGGTATCGACGTCGCCGAGGGCGATCTCGGCAACGCCCGGCACCGCCTCGACGCCGACATTGACGTTCTTCGCTCCGCCGCCGAGACACGAGATGCTGGAGAGCCTGGCTTCCGCATAGGCGACCTCGACATAGAGCGGGACGCGCAGTTTCATGCCGCCGATGATGCCGATACCGGGGACGCTGGTTTCGATCGCCAGGCGGATCTGCGGGGTGCGCACCGCCGATCCCGATGTGCCCACCGCATTTGCGGCATAGCCGACGGGCTTCTCGCCGACCGCAAGCGTCAGCTTGACGTTCAGCAGGCCGGGAATGGCGCTGTTGACGTTGGCGGCGACCTGCTTTTTCTGATTGGCCGCGAGCGCCGTTGCGGAGAGGAGCTCCATGACTGTTGCATCGACCTGCAGGTTCGATCCGCTGCCGATTGCCCGTTCGCCGGTGCTGCCGAGATTGAGGATATCCTCGAGCTTCACCTTGATCTGCGACGTGCCGAGTGTCTTTTCCAGCGAGCTCAGCGTCTTGTCGACAGTAGCAGGCAGGCCCGGCGTCTTGCCGAGCGTGTTCAGCAGGCGCGGATAGGAGATGTCGGTGGCCAAGAGCTCGTCATAGGTGGCGGCGCTGGCATTGATGTTGGTCGCCAGCAGATCGAGGAAGGAGAGCAGGTTGATATCTGTCGATGCGAGGCTCTCGTAGTCGACGGCCTTGAGGCTGATGCTCGTGCCGAGCAGGGCGCCAAGCAGCGCATTGAGAACGCCGTCGTTGATGCTGGCAAGGCGCGAGCCGACGGAAAAGGCGGCGACCTTGGCTGCCGATGCGGTGCCGGCGGCACTGAGGGTCGGGGCGCTGGCGAAGATATTGGCGAAGGCGAGTTCGCCCTTCTGCGACACTGCAACTTTGACGGCATCGTAGGGCTGCTTGCCGGCGACGAAGCGCTGATCTGGCGCAATGGCGAGATCGGCGAGGTAGGCGCCCGGCGCATAGCTGACGACAGCCTGGAATTGTGACAGGTCGGCGCCCGTCGGGAGCATTCCTTTACCGGTCAGGTAGCCGTTCTCGATGGTGACGGCGGCGTCGATGCCGTTGTGCTTGAAATTGGCGAGCAGTTGTTCCGGCGCATGGTTGATGTCGGAGGCCGCGGCAATGGCGCCGATATCGCTCAACTGCTGCAGGCGGCGCTGCTGCAGCGTCAGCATGCCGTAGTCGATGCCCATGCCGAGGGAGTAGACGATCAGGGGCGCGCAGATGGCAGCGCTGATGGCGATGTTGCCGCGGGTGTCGCGGCAAAAGCGCAGGGCATTGAACGGCATTCAGATGCCTCCCATCCGGATGGTCGCGAAACGCCGGATCATGTGTTCAGGGAGAGGAAAAGTGTAGAGATTCCAGATCGGTAGGTTGTTGGCATCATATTCCGTCGTCACCGTGAACTGGTTGACGTTGCTGGGATCGGTGGTGACGGTGATGTGGATCTTGTCTTTCTGGAGCAGGGGATGATTGAGCGTTGACGAGGTGATGAAATTATCGACCAGCGTTTCGCGCTCCTTCGCCGATAGGCCGGCGACAGCGGTGCGGGCTGCGTCTGCGGTGATCTGCTGAACGGAATGGGCGGCGGTCAAATAGATGGCGTAGGCGATGAGCGTCAGGATGACGAGGAGGAAGATGGGCGCGACAATCGCAAATTCGATGGCGGCGGCGCCTCTTTCATTCGACCGGAAACGGTTGAACACGATCATGTTGGACCTCATGTCAGCTCGGTTGAGCTTCGTCTTATATAAGGCCGCATCTCTTAATTTTAGATTAGCTAATGAACGTGATGCGTGTGTTTGGGCTTTGCGAGCCTGCCCCATTTCGGGAAACTTGCGGCCGGCGGTCAATATTCACCTGCAACTTTTGCTGGTTTGTGCGCGACGCTGTCCCGGCGTGGGGCGGGCGCAAGTCATCAATAATGCTGACCTTTTCCATCAAGAGATTGGATTTGACCGGGCGCGCGGCTGCAGCCAATTTCCTCTGCAGATGACGGCGGAGGATCGGACGATGGACAGGGAATATACGGGAGGCTGCGCCTGCGGTGCCGTCCGGTTTCGGAGCAGGAACAAGCCCGGGCCGGTGGTCGCCTGCCATTGCTCGCAGTGCCGGCGCCAGACTGGCCTCTACTTCACCTCAGCCGATGTGCCGCTCGACGGACTGGTGATCGATGGCCGCGAAACCCTGCACTGGTATCAGTCGAGCGAGGCGGCAGAGCGCGGCTTCTGCCGCAACTGCGGCTCCGCGCTGTTCTGGCAGCGGATCGGCTCCGATGCGGTGTCGATCCTCGCCGGCGCCTTCGACAAGCCGAGCGATCTTGCCATCGGCTATCACATCTATTGCGCCGACAAGGGTGATTTCTACGAAATCAACGACGGCCTGCCGCAATATCCGGGTGCTGGCTAGATTTTCTTGGCTTCCAGGGCGGCGCTGAGGCGGGCGACATCCTCGCGAAGCGCGGTCAGTTCGGTCAGCACCCGCATATCGATCTTCTGGTGCAGCGACAGGACCTCGAGCTCCGACTTCAGATTGACCTCATAGTCCTTGGCGGCCTCGAAGCGGTCGCGCTCGGCCTGGCGGTTCTGCGACATCATGATGATCGGCGCCTGGATGGCGGCCAGCATCGACAGGATCAGGTTGAGGAAGACAAAGGGATAGGGGTCGAAGGCACCGGTGGCGAGGATGATGGTGTTGACCACCGTCCAGATGGCCAGGAAGGCGAGGAAAGCGATGATGAACGACCAGGAGCCGCCGACGCGCGCAATGCCATCGGCAACCCGCTGGCCGAAGGAGGATTCCGCCGAGAGCGCGGCGTTGACGTCGGTCGAGATGATCCTGCGCTCGTGAGCCTTCGCGAGGACGCGCTTCTCGATATCGCCGAGTTCGTCGGCGCTCTTGCCGAAATGCGTGTGGATGAAATTGGGAAGATTATACATGCCTGGCTCCGAAGCGTTATCGCGTCGGAGCCAGTATTCCCGCCGACCGGCGGAATGCAATGCAAATTAAAGTCTTAGGCTCAGTAGCTGGCTTCGTTGACCATCACGTGCTGGGGGAAGAAGCGGTCGAGCGTCTGCGCCTTGCCGAACATCACGTCATGCTGGAGATAGCGGTAGTCGCGCACCAGCGGGTCGAGCTTCTTGGGGTCGAGAACCCAATCCGGCGTGACTTCGTTCTTGCGCGTCGCCAGCTGGTAGCGGTCGATGATGTCGTATTTCTTCTGAACGCGGCCGAGGAATCCGGTGTAATAGGGATGCTCGAAGCCAGCGAATTTCAGCAGGTTATAGGAGATCAGCGACGGGCTGATCGTCCCGACATCCTGCTTCACGCCCTTCTTGCTCGACCAGATGACCAGCGGCGTCTCGTGCTGTTGCTTCATGACGTCGAGCGGCGCCTTGCGGGTGGCCACCTGGTCCGGCATGTAGCCGGCGCTCATGTAGACATTGCCGAGCGGCGGCAGGTGGTCGCCCCAGAGCACGATGATCGTCTCGCGGTCGCGGTGCGAAGCCCAGTCCATCAGCATCTTCAGGCTGTCGTCGGCTTCCTTGACTCCCTGCGTATAGGTGGCGAGCGTGGCGCGGTCGGCTTCCGGGATATTGCCCTGGATGTCGATCGAGTTATGCGCGTAGCGATTGGCCTCGTAGGGGCCATGTCCCTGCAGGGTGACAGCGAAGAAGAAGAAGGGTTTGTCGAGGCCGTCGCCCTCGCGCATGATTTCCTTCATCAGCGAGTCATCGGAGGCGAAGATGCCGCGCTTTTCCATCGGCGGAAGGGTTTCCTCGGTGCGGAATTCCTCGAAGCCGAAATCCTTGTAGACCTCGTTGCGGTTCCAGAACCAGCCGCTGAACGGATGCAGCGCGCGTGCCGCATAGCCTTCGCCGCGGAAGAAGGTGGCGAGCGAGGGAATGTCGCGGCGGATATACTGCTGATAGGGAATGCTGCCATAGGGCAGGAAGGCATTCGAGAAGCCAGTCAGCGCCTCGAACTCGACATTCGCGGTCATGCCGCCGAATTCCGGCGAGAAGACGTAGCCGGATTGCGAAGCGCGGATCGTCGGCATCGGGTCGGCGCTGAAATTGAGGTTCTTCAGCCGCGTCGGATCCCAGAAGGATTCGCTCATCAGCATGATGACATCGGGCTTTTCGCGTGGGCCTGCAAGATAGCCGTAATTGCGGGCGGGGATCGCATCCAGCGCTTCGGTATTCAGCCCGGCCGGAGCCGCGACATCGGCCATCGGCACGTTGAAGATGAAGGCCAGGATGAAACCGTTGCTGCGGTAGTTTTCCTTCTGGTCCCACATCATCGGCACGACCTGCAGGCGGTCGCGAATGTAGGAATATTGCGAATAGTCCATCAGCGAGCCGAAGGCGGCAATCACCGGCAGGCCGAGGCAAAGGCGGCGCAGGCGCGCCTGGCCCGATAGCTTCGGGAAGGTGCGCCAGGCATAGCGCCAGCCGAAGACGATGCCGGCACCGAGAAGCGCGATACCGATGACGAGGGCGACCGCGGTGAAGGGCCGGTCGCGGACCATCACCGGCAGAAGCTCCATGATCTGGCGGGCAAACAGGATATCCGACGGATAGAAGGGGTCGGAGAGATAGTGCTGCTTCTGGTTCGAGACGAAAGCGGGGATCAGCACCAGCGGCACGACGATCAGCGCCGACTGGTGGCGGCGGCCGAAGGCAGCGTCGAGCGTCAGCATCAGGATGGTCAGCATCGCCACGGTGGTCATGCCCGGGCGGGCCGTCGAGGTCAGGAAATCGCCGACATCGGCAAGCGTGCTGCGGGCGATCCATTCGACGGCGATGACGCTGAGCAGCGCGATCGACAAGGTCAGCGCGACGCTGAGGACACCGCGGGCAGCCGGAGAGCGGACATTGGAGCCGAGACCAGTGGAAAGCAGCGCCATTCTTCTGGCCTGCGCGGACTTCATGACCGATGCGATCAAGGGCGGACTCCAATGTCATTCCCGCCGATTTCGCGGCGTCATAAAAACTTCATCGAACTGTCACATGCCCGCCATGAACGCTAGATGAACCATTAATGTTTCCTTGCTTTTCCCTGGGATTTGAATTTTCCGCGTATCAGACACCGCCGCTTTTCATGGCGGAGCACGTTGCGGGGCGAGGACGCGCGCGCTAAATAAATGACATGACACAGGAAAACGCTCCCTTGAACACGCTCCGTATCGCCGTCGCGCAGCTGAACCCCACAGTGGGCGATGTTGCAGGAAATCTTGCGAAAGCCCGCGAGGCACGCGCCGATGCGGCACGCCAGGGCGCGGACCTTCTGCTTTTGACGGAGCTCTTCATTTCGGGCTATCCGCCCGAGGATCTGGTGCTGAAACCGGCCTTCCTGAAAGCCTGCCAGAAGGCGGTCGACGATCTCGCTGCCGATACGGCCGATGGCGGCCCGGGCGTTATCGTCGGCTTCCCGCGCCAGGGCGAAACCGGGCGGCACAATTCGGTCGCCGTCATCGATGGCGGCAAGATCCTGGTGCTGCGCGACAAGATCGACCTGCCGAATTACGGCGAGTTCGACGAAAAGCGCGTCTTCGACGAAGGCTCTATGCCGGGGCCGGTGAATTTCCGTGGCGTCAGGATCGGCGTGCCGATCTGCGAGGAGATCTGGAACGATCTCGGCGTCTGCGAGACGCTGGCCGAAAGCGGCGCCGAAATCCTGCTGGTGCCGAACGGCTCTCCCTATTATCGGGGCAAGGTGGACGTGCGCCATCAGGTGGCGCTGCGCCAGGTCATCGAGACCAGCCTGCCGCTGATCTTCGCAAACCAGCTCGGCGGCCAGGACGAACTGGTCTTCGATGGCGCCAGCTTCGCCTTTAACGGCGACAAGTCGCTGGCCTTTCAGATGAGCCAGTTCGAGCCGGCGCTTGCGGTCACGACCTGGAAGCGCGGCGAGAACGGCTGGCGCTGCAGCGAAGGGCCTATGTCGCATGTGCCGGAGAAGGAAGAAGCCGATTACCGCGCCTGCCTGCTCGGCTTCCGCGACTACGTCAACAAGAACGGCTTCAAGAATGTGGTGCTCGGCCTTTCGGGCGGTATCGACTCGGCGATCTGCGCGGCGATTGCCGTCGATGCGCTGGGAGAGGAACGGGTGCGCACGGTCATGCTGCCCTACCGCTACACATCAGAGGATTCGCTGAAGGACGCCGCCGATTGCGCCAGGGCGCTCGGCTGCCGCTACGATATCGTACCGATCGAGGAGCCGGTGAAGGGCTTCACCTCGGCGTTGTCGGACCTCTTCGAAGGCACCGATAGCGGTATCACTGAAGAGAACCTGCAGAGCCGCGCCCGCGGCGTGATCCTGATGGCCATCTCCAACAAGTTCGGCTCGATGGTGGTCACGACGGGCAATAAGTCGGAAATGTCGGTCGGCTATGCGACGCTCTACGGCGACATGAACGGCGGCTTCAATCCGATCAAGGACCTCTACAAGATGCAGGTCTATGCGATCTCGCGCTGGCGCAACGAACATGTGCCGCCGGATGCGCTGGGTCCGTCGGGCGTCGTCATCCCGCAGAATATCATCGACAAGGCACCGTCCGCCGAGCTTCGCCCGGACCAGAAGGACCAGGATTCGCTGCCGCCTTATCCCGTTCTCGACGACATTCTCGAATGCCTCGTCGAGAAGGAAATGGGCGTCGACGAGATCGTGGCCCGCGGCCATGACGTCGCCACCGTTCACCGCGTCGAACATCTGCTTTATCTCGCCGAATACAAGCGCCGCCAGTCGGCACCAGGCGTGAAGATCACCAAGAAGAATTTCGGCCGTGATCGCCGCTACCCGATTACCAACCGGTTTAGGGATCGCAGTTAGCGATCGTTAACCCGATCAGCCGAAAGCTGCTGACTTCCGCATCTTCCCGCGTTTCTATCGTCAGAAATGCGGGAGGTCCTGATCGTGCGTGATACGAAAGTCGCCGTCTTCATCGATACCGAAAGCCTGCCGGCGCGCTCGGCGGGCGAGATCATCGACATCGCCTCCGGCTACGGACGTCTGATCGAGCGGCGTGCCTATGGCGACTTCACGCGCGAGGCTGCGCAGCCATGGATCGCGGCTGCCGGAAAGCATGCGCTCAGCCTGCAGACGGCGGTCAGCTCTCAGTTGGGCAAGAACGGTGCGGATATCCTGCTTGCCGTCGATGCGATGGAATATTTGGGGTCCTCGGCGATCGATCTCTTCTGCATCGCCAGCAGTGATCGTGACCTCGGCCATCTGGCGACGCGCATCCGGATGCGCGGCAAGCAGGCGATCGGGCTTGGTGCGCCGAATGCTTCCAGGCTGCTGCGCGAGTCGTTCGACGATTTTTTCGAGCTGCGTCTGCTAGAGGCGCCGACGATCCTTCCGGCTCTGGCCAAGGTCGTTGCGCTGCAGCCATCGCCGAGCATCCGGCCCTATATCGCGCAGGCGCTGCAGACGGCGAAGCTGAGGGAGGAAGGCTGGCTCGATATTGCCGAGCTCGGCACGCTGCTGCGGCAGGTCTATCCCGATTTCAAGGCACAGCATTTCGGCGCTCCGAACCTCAGTTCGCTTTTGAAGCGATGCGACTTTATCGAGACACAGATGCATGGCACAAACCGCATGCAAATCAGAATGAAGCGGAACGGCGGATAGCCGGACCGCCGCACAATGCGGGAGGCATGCATGCGTAGTTCGGTCGAGATCTACAATATCCATACGGCCAAGAGCCGGGTGGTTTTCCAGACGGAGCAGCTGATCGAGGCGCCGAACTTTTCGCCCGACGGGCGCTATCTGCTGCTGAACGGCGACGGGCTGCTCTATCGCTTGTCACCGGATGGCGAGGGCGGGCTGAAGCAGGTCGACACCGGCTTTGCCGCGGCCTGCAACAACGATCACGGCATTTCGCCGGATGGCAGGCACTATGTGATTTCCGACAAGACGGAATACGGCAAATCCTGCATCTATACGCTTTCGGCGGAAGGTGGGGCGCCGAAGCAGGTGACCACCAATCTTCCGTCCTACTGGCACGGCTGGTCGCCCGACGGCAAGGAATTGGCCTATTGCGGTATCCGCGACGACGTCTTCGACATCTACACGATAGCGGTCGATGGCGGCGCCGAGCGGCGGCTGACGCATGGCGAGGGGCGCAATGACGGGCCGGATTATTCCTTCGACGGGCAGTGGATCTATTTCAATTCCAGCCGGACCGGGCTGATGCAGATCTGGCGCGTTCACCCCGATGGAACCGGGCTGGAGCAGGTCACGCATGACAATTACGGCAACTGGTTTGCCCATCCGTCGCCAACCAACGACCGGGTGCTGATCCTCTCCTACGATCCTGATGTTTTCGACCACCCGCGCGATCTGCATGTCCGGCTGCGGCTGATGGACATGGATGGCGGCAACCTGACGACGCTGTTTGAGCTCTTCGGCGGGCAGGGCACGATCAACGTTCCCTGCTGGTCACCGGATGGTGATGAGTTTGCCTATGTGCGCTATTTCCCTGCCTCTTGATAGGCTGCTGAAAAGCGGGCAAGAGGTTCCCGTCAGGTGCCCGCCATTGGCGGGAGAATCGGGAATCCGGTGGAAGACCGGAACGTGCCCAACGCTGTAAGGCTGACGCCTGCCGCATCATGCCACTGGGTGATCCCGGGAAGGCTGCGGCGGGCGGATGACGCCAAGTCAGAAGACCGGCCTGGCATCATAGACTGATCCCGCGCGGACGGCGGGTCGGTTGCGTTGTTGGGGATTTGACGATGCGACCCTTGAGCGGGGATGCGCTGCAGCGCGCATCCGCTTTTTCCGGTGACGAGCGCGATGCCGTCTACCGGGCGATCATGACCAGGCGCGATGTGCGCGACCAGTTCCTGCCGGATCCGGTGCCCGAGGATGTGCTGATGCGGCTGCTTGCGGCCGCCCATCATGCGCCCTCTGTCGGCTTCATGCAGCCGTGGAATTTTATCGTCGTCGACGATGCGGCCGTGCGCCGGCGGGTGTGGGAGGCGTTCGACCGGGCCAACCATGAGGCGGCCGGGATGTTCGATGGCGAGCGGCAGGCGACCTACCGGTCGCTGAAGCTCGAAGGCATTCTCAAGGCGCCGCTCGGCCTCTGCATCACCTGCGATCCGACGCGCAGCGGCGAGGTGGTGCTGGGCCGCACGCATAATCCACGGATGGACAGCTATTCGAGCGTTTGCGCGGTGCAGAACCTGTGGCTCGCAGCGCGGGCCGAAGGCGTCGGCGTCGGCTGGGTCAGCATCTTCCATGAGAACGAGATCAAGGAGGTCCTCGGCGTGCCCGCGCATATCGAGATCGTTGCCTGGCTTTGCGTCGGCTATGTCGACGAGCTCTACCGGGAGCCGGAACTCGCCGTCAAAGGCTGGCGGCAGCGGCTGCCGCTCGAGGAGCTGGTCTTCCGCGATGGCTGGGGGCGGCGCTAGGACCGGTCGACGTTCAGCCCATACCGGTTAGTTCTGCTGTTGCTGCTGCGGCTGTGGGCCTGATGTTGCCGGGTTCTTCAGATCGATGCTGCCCTGGTCGCCTGCGAGGAATTGCGGGCCGACCTGGCGGACCTTGCTATTTTGTGGCTCATAGGGCCGGTCCGGGATCTGTGGCTGTGGTGCTGCGGGCGCAGGAGCCGCCGTTGCCGGCGGTTTGGTGGTGATCGTCGTGATCGAGCCCTTCGGCGGCGGCGCGCTGGCGGTCTGGTTCTTGCGCATCTGCTCGTAATAGGCGGTCAGATTGCAGGTGCAGGACGACTTTTCGCCGGGAGCGCGGTTCTTGTAGGCGAAGGCGTTCGGCATAGCGCTGTAGCGGGCGCCCGTTGCGGCCGAGACCATGTTGGCGGCGTCGGTGTTCGAAACGTCCTGATAGAAAAGCTCGGTCTCGATGCCGGGGCACATTTTTGAGCAGGTCGAGGCATCGCGGCTGAAATCGATCGAGGTGGCGTTGGTGCTGATCGGGAAGAAGCCGCCGTCGCAGGTGCGCACGCACATGGTGCTGACATGCGACATCATCTCGCCGCGCGGCACGCCGTATTGCGTGTTGCTTTCCTCGCCATTGCCGAGCGGGATGAAGGTATCGCCGCGCATCGCCTGTTCTTCAGTGCTTGGCGCCGGCTCGTAGGCGCGCTCGTCCGGTTGATAGCCCGGATCGTCGTTGCAGCCGTTGTCGTCAAGGGCGGCCATCAGCTGGCGGCGTTCGTTGATATCGCTGCCGCCGGATTCGCGCAGCTGGTTGCGGCGGTCCTGGAGGTAGTGGATGTTGTCGATCATCCGTGCTTCGGATTCCTGCAGGTCGCTGCAGTAGCCGGCATTCTCGCCGCCGATGACGACCATGCTGTCGACGGTGCAGCCGTTGCTGCGCAGGTCGTTGCGCAGCTTGCGAAGCTCAAGGTTCTGCTCGGCTATGGCGCTCGCATATTGGCGGATTTCCGGGCCGTTGCCGATCACCTGCGGCAGGTCGGCAAGACGGCCGCGCAGATCCTCGCAGATCGCACTAGTTTGGGCCGCCGCGGGCGCGGCAGCCGCAAGGAAAAGAGCAAGGGTCAGGCTTCGGCGTTTCACGGTATCATCCCGCAGCATAGTCAAACCGGAAGCGGCAGGGCATTTGCCGCATCCATTCTGTCTAGCTGCCTTCCGTTAACAAGCTAACGAAGGAATTCTAACGCATTTTTCCGATCGACCGCAAATTCACGCCGGCTGCTGTGCTTCGACGACGGCGAGAGCTGCCATATTGACGACGCCGCGCGAGGTCACCGACGGTGCCAGGATGTGGGCCGGGAGCGCCGTGCCGAGCAGGATCGGGCCGACATGCAGGCCGTCGGTCATCGATTTGACGACTCCGAGCGTGATGTTGGCCGCATCGAGATTCGGGAAGACTAGCAGGTTGGCTTCGCCGTGCAGCGTGGTGGAGGGCATGACGCGCTTGCGGATCTCGTCGGCGATTGCGCTCTCACCATGCATTTCACCGTCGACCTCGAGATCGGGGGCGGCATCACGGATCAGCTGCAGGGCATTGCGCATCTTGGTGGCGCTTTCGCTCTCGCGCGAACCGAAATTGGAATGGGAGACGAGGGCGGCGCGCGGCGTGATGCCGAAGCGCTTGATTTCCTCGGCAGCCAGAACGGCGGATTCCGCCACTTCCTCGGCGCTCGGATTGAACGTCACGTAGGTGTCGGTGAAGAAGGTGGCGCCACGCTGCGAGATCAGCAGGCTGAGCGCCGAGAAATCGCGGACATCCTTGCGCTTGCCGATGATCTGGCGAACGTCGCGCAGGTGCTTCTCGTAACGGCCTTCGAGGCCGCAGATCAGCGCGTCTGCTTCGCCGCGGCGCAGCGCCAGCGCACCGATGACGGTGGTGTTGGTACGCACGATCGTGCGGGCCGCTTCCGGGATGACGCCGCGGCGGCCGACCAGCGACAGATAGAGATCGACATATTCGCGGAAGCGCGGATCGTCCTCGGGATTGATGACCGCGAAATCGGCGAGCGGACGGATACGCAGGCCGTAGCGCTGCAGGCGGGTCTCGATGACCTGCGGGCGGCCGATCAGGATCGGCTCGGCAATGCCTTCTTCGATCAGCACCTGGGCGGCGCGCAGCACGCGCTCGTCTTCACCTTCCGAGAAGATAACCCGCTTTTTCTCGGCAGCCTTGGCAGCCGTGAAGATCGGCTTCATGACGAAGCCGGAGCGGAAGACGAAGCGGTTCAGCTGGTCGAGATAGGCGTCGAAATCGGTGATCGGACGGCGCGCGACGCCGCTTTCGGCCGCAGCCTTGGCGACGGCCGGCGCGATGCGCAGGATGAGGCGCGGGTCGAAGGGCGACGGGATCAGGTAGTTCGGCCCGAAGACCGGCGTCTCGCCGGAATAGGCGCGGGCGGCGACATCCGACGGCTCCTCGCGGGCGAGGCCGGCGATGGCGCGGACGGCTGCCATCTTCATGGCTTCGTTGATCTCCTCGGCGCCGCAATCCAGCGCGCCGCGGAAGATGAAGGGGAAGCAGAGAACGTTGTTGACCTGGTTCGGGAAGTCCGAACGTCCGGTGCAGATCATCGCATCCGGGCGGGCGGCGCGGGCGAGTTCCGGCATGATCTCCGGCGTCGGGTTGGCGAGCGCCATGATCAGCGGCTTTTCTGCCATCTGCTCCAGCAGTTCCGGCTTCAGGACGCCGGCGGCGGAGAGACCCAGGAAGACATCGGCGCCGCCGATGTTTTCGGCGAGCGTGCGGGTGTCGCTCTTCTGCGCATAGACGGCCTTCCACTGGTCCATCAAGACGTTGCGATCCTCGTAGACGAGGCCTTCGATGTCGTGGACCCAGATGTTTTCGCGCTTGGCGCCGAGCTCGACCAGGAGGTTGAGACAGGCGAGAGCGGCCGCACCTGCGCCTGACGTGACGATCTTGACGTTGCTGATCGACTTGCCCGCGAGTTCCAGGCCGTTCAGGATTGCGGCGGCGACGATGATCGCGGTGCCGTGCTGGTCGTCATGGAAAACCGGGATGCGCATCTTCTCGCGCAGCTGCTGTTCGATCTCGAAACATTCGGGCGCCTTGATGTCTTCGAGGTTGATACCCCCGAAGGTCGGCTCCAGCGAAGCGACGGTCGAGACCATCTGCTCGACGGTCGAGGCATCGACCTCGATATCGAAGACGTCGATATTGGCGAATTTCTTGAAGAGGACGGCCTTGCCTTCCATGACCGGCTTGGACGCCAGCGGGCCGATATTGCCGAGGCCGAGAACGGCGGTGCCGTTGGAGATGACGGCGACCAGATTGGCGCGCGACGTATAGTCTGCGGCGGTCTCCGGGTCGTCGCGGATTGCCAGGCAGGGGGCGGCGACGCCCGGCGAATAGGCGAGCGCCAGGTCGCGCTGGTTGCCGAGCGGCTTGATCGCCTGAATCTCAAGCTTGCCGGGGCGGGGATAGCGGTGGAAGAACAGCGCCTGTTCGTCGAGAGTTCCGCCTGTCAGGTTCTTCTCCGTCTTGGATTTGTCCTGATTATCCATTGCCTTCTCCAATGCCGCAGTCATGTCGTTTGAAGACTTCTCCATACAACAATCGGCGTGGCTGGACAGTGAGAATTTGAGCTCAAAAGCGGAAAACTCTTATGCCCGCGCCATGCGTCAAACAACCGCGCTGTCATCTTCCTGAAACACGAGTCTGGTTTTGGAAGGCCAGATGAACGATGGGGCATGGGCAGGAAGCCTGTGAAGGATATTATGGATACGCGCCACTTCCGTACGCTCTTCATTTCCGATGTGCATCTTGGTTCGAAGGCTGCCAAGGCCGATTTTCTGATCGATTTTCTGCGTTACCACGAGGCCGATACGATCGTGCTCGTCGGCGATATCGTTGATGGCTGGCGGCTGAAGCGCAGCTGGTACTGGCCGCAGGTCTGCAACGACGTGGTCCAGAAGCTGCTGCGCCAAGCGCGCAAGGGCACCCGCGTCGTCTACATCCCCGGTAATCACGACGAGTTCTTGCGCGACTTCCCCGGCATGCATTTCGGCGGCATCGAAGTCGCCGAGCGGATCATGCATGAAGGCGCCGACGGCAAGAAATATCTGGTGCTGCACGGCGACGAATTCGACGTCGTCGTGCGTAACGCCCGTCTGCTCGCCTATCTCGGCGACTGGGCCTACGACATGGCGATCCGCATCAACATCGTGCTCGCCGCCATTCGCCGCCGCATGGGCATGCCCTACTGGTCGTTCTCGGCCTGGGCCAAGCTGCAGGTCAAGCACGCCGTCAATTTCATCGGCGAGTTCCAGCGTGTCGTCGCCGACGAGGCCCGCAAGTGCGGCGCCGATGGCGTCATCTGCGGCCACATCCACCATGCCGTCATCGAAGAGATGGACGGCGTGCGCTACATCAATACCGGCGACTGGGTCGAGAGCTGCACGGCGATTGCCGAGCATGAAGACGGTACTTTCGAGCTGATCACCTGGAATGCGATTGCCAGCACCGAGCCCGTCACGCTGAAGCTGACGCATCAGCCCGAGCGCGCTCCGCAGGCTGCCTGATTTTCAACCCGCCATATTGCAAGACCTTTAGCCGTTGCCTCCGGGCAACGGCCCTATTTATTTTTTAAAACGTTTCAAATGGGCTATTTCTCGCCATAGTCGCCCCTAGGTTGATGTGTTAGGCAACGCACAGTTTCCTGCAGGTCCACCATGATTCCCGCCCAGAATGCCTCTGCCGATGAGGGGGCTCCGCCGCGTTTCCGGCTGCTCAGCGCCCTGTCTTACTGCGCCCCGCTGATCGTCAACGGTGTGGCTCTTCCGTTCTTCCCCGTCTGGCTTGCGGTTCACAAATTCACCGATCACGAGATCGGCGTCATCCTTGCCGTGCCGATGGTGGTGCGCGTGCTCGTGGCGCCCATCGTTGCCATGTACGCCGACCGGATGGAGGAGCGCGCCGATGTTCTCCTGTGGTCGGGCGGGCTGTCGCTGCTGACCGCGATTGCGCTCTACTGGACAACGACATTCTGGCCGGTCCTGATCGTCTACAGCATCCAGGGCGCCACCTTCGCGCCCTATGTGCCGATCGTCGAATCGATCGTTATTTCCGGCGTGCGCCGCTGGGGCCTGGATTACGGCTCGATGCGCGTCTGGGGCTCGATCGCCTTCATCGTCTCGACGATGATCGGCGGCGAGATGATCGGTGTCTGGGGCGGCAATATGGTGCTGCCCGTGATGATCTTCGGCTTTGGGACGACGATGGCGATGGCGATCTATTGTCCGCGCATCGGCCCGACGCGGCGGCGCAACGTACCCGTCGATCTGCAGCAGGCGACCGGGAGCTCGCTCCGCCAGCCGCATCTTCTCGTGCTACTCTGGGGCGTGGCGATCCAGCAGTCGAGCCACGCGCTGCTTTATGCCTTCGCCTCGATCTATTGGCACCAGCTCGGCTTTTCGGGAACGCAGGTCGGCATTCTCTGGAGCGCCGGCGTTGCCTCCGAGGTGATGGTGTTCTTCATCTCCAAACACCTGAACCGCCGCTTCAATGCCTGGACGCTGATCCGCATCGGCTGCGCCATGTGCATCTGCCGCTGGGTGCTGTTTCCGATGCATTGGAGTTTTGCAGGCTTCTTCTTCTTGCAGTGCTTCCATTCCTGCACCTATGCCTTCGTCCATACCGGCGTGCAGCGGCGGATCGTTGCCTCGGTGCAGGCAACGCAGGAATCCTCGGCGCAGGGCGCCTATTTCTTCTACAACGGCATGTTCATGGGGCTGATGACGCTGGCGTCAGGCTATCTCTATGCCTGGCTCGGCCTTGCCAGCTACTACGTGATGGCGCTGGTGGCCGCGATCGGGATGACGCTGGTCTTCGTTGCCTATTACCTTCAGCCCCAGAGCTCTCTTTCCGGCGGGAAGACCAGGGAAGCTTCGTAACGCAGGCCGGGTTCGCGGTCTCTGGCGAGAAGGAGCGGGCCGTCGAGATCGACGAATTCGGCATCCTGTGCAAGTAGCACGGCGGGCGCCATCGCTAGCGAGGTGCCGACCATGCAGCCGAGCATGATCTGGAAGCCCAGCCGCTGGGCCTCGCGCTTCATCGCCAGCGCTTCCGTCAGCCCGCCGGTCTTGTCGAGCTTGATGTTGATCGCATCGTAGCGGTCGCGGAGACTGGCGAGATCGCCGGTGTAGTGGACGCTTTCATCGGCGCAGACGATGACCGGCCGTTTGATCACGGCCAGCATCTCGTCCTTGCCCGCCGGCAGCGGCTGCTCGACGAGGGCGATGTTCATTTCGGCAGCGATTTTCAGGTGATGTTCGAGTGCCGCTTCCGGCCAGCCCTCATTGGCGTCGAGAATGATCGCCGCATTTGGGGCCGCTGCACGCACGGCACGAATGCGGCTTTCGTCATCGCCGGTACCGACCTTGACCTTCAGCAGCGCACGCCCGGCATGTTCGCCGGCCTGCGCCGCCATCACCTCGGGTTCGCCAAGCGAGATCGTGTAGGCGGTGGTGAGGGGCTTCGGTGCGGTCAGGCCGATGCGGGTTGCGACGCTGGTGCCAGAGAGTTTCGATTCGAGATCCCAGAGCGCACAATCGACGGCGTTGCGGGCGGCACCCGGGGACATTGCCGAAAGCAGGTCGTCACGCGAAATCCCTGATTCGATCAGCGGCCGGGCCGCTTCGATCTGTGCCTGGACGCTTTCCATCGTCTCGCCGTAGCGGCGGTAGGGCACGCATTCGCCCCATCCTTGGCCGCCATTTTCGCGCAATGTCACCGAGATCACCTCGGCGGAGGTTTTTGCACCCCGCGAGATGGTGAAGGTGCCCGCGATCGGGAATGAATTCATTTGGATTTCGAGGGACCGTGGCATATTTGCAATCCTGCAAGCATGGAAATTCTGTGGGTCTCGGGTATATTAACCCGCCGGGCGTGAGCGATGCTTCGCGAGTCGGCAATGTCGCCGCAAGCCCTGAAAGACACAAGCATTTTGAAGCCCGAGCCCAGCAAAGCCGCCTCACTCCACGTGGACGACCAAGCCAATGGCAACGGGCGGATGGTCCGTCTGGAAGGCAATTGGCGCAGCGCCAATATTCATACCGTCATCAAGGATTTCGACAAGCTGCCGCAGAACGACGGCGACCTGACGCTCGACCTTTCCGATGTCACCGATATCGATACGGCGGGTGTCTGGCTGCTGGTGCGCCTGAAGATGCAAGAGGAAGCGGCCGGGCGGCAGGTGCATTTCGAGGGCACCAATCAGCATATCGACGAGATGATCGAAGAATTCTCCCGTAAGCCGGACAAGCAGGAGACCGAGACGCCGAAGCAGAAGCCGTTGCTGGAGCGCGTCTTTGCGCCCGTCGGCAAGATGACCTTCGATCTCTGGGATAATTTTTCCGCTGCCATGTACATCCTGGGCTCTGCCGTGCGCGGTGCGCAGATGAAGTTTGGCCGCGGTTCCGGTGTGTCGCCGGCGTCTATCGTCAACCAGATCGATCACATGGGCGTCCGCGCGACGCCGATCATCCTGCTGATGTCCTTCCTGATTGGCGCGATCATCGCGCAGCAGGGCGCGTTCCAGCTTCGCTATTTCGGCGCGGAAGTCTTCGTCGTCGACCTTGTCGGTATTCTGCAGCTTCGTGAAATCGGCGTGCTGCTGACCGCGATCATGATCGCCGGCCGCTCGGGCAGCGCCATTACCGCCGAAATCGGCTCGATGAAGATGCGCGAGGAAGTCGACGCGCTGAAGGTCATGGGTCTGAACCCGGTCGGCGTGCTGATCTTTCCGCGGCTGGTGGCGCTGACTGTGGCGCTGCCGCTTCTGACTGTACTTGCCAATTTCGCTTCGCTGCTGGGCGCCGCAACCGTTGCCTGGGCCTATTCCGGCATCACCTTCGCAACCTTCCTGTCGCGCCTGCATGAGGCGGTGACGCTGTCGACCGTACTTGCCGGCATGATCAAGGCGCCGTTCATGGCGCTCGTCATCGGGATTGTCGCGGCCGTGGAAGGGCTTAAGGTCGGCGGTAGTGCCGAATCGCTCGGCCAGCACGTGACGGCCGCGGTCGTGAAGGCGATCTTCGTTGTCATCCTCATGGACGGCATGTTTGCCATCTTCTATGCGGCCATCAATTTCTAGGGTTTGAGCGTGAACGGTCAGGAAAACGAAACGGGTAGTGAGAAGGAGCGGGACATCGTGCTTTCGGCGCGCGACGTCACCGTCGGCTTCGGCTCGAAGATCGTGCTCGACAATCTCAATCTCGATATCTACCGCGGCGAGATCCTCGGTTTCGTCGGCGCGTCCGGTACCGGCAAATCGGTGCTGATGCGCACGATCCTGCGCCTGTTGCCGCGCCAGTCGGGCACCATCGAGATCCTCGGCCAGAATTTTGACGAGCTGAACGAGAGCGAGCGCAACTCGCTCGACATGCGCCTCGGCGTTCTCTTCCAACAGGGCGCGCTGTTTTCGTCGCTCACCGTCAAGGAAAACATCCAGGTGCCGATGCGCGAGTACCTGGATCTGCCGAAATCGCTGATGGATGAGCTCGCACATCTGAAGATCAAGCTCGTCGGCCTCGCGGCCGATGCGGCCGACAAATATCCCTCGGAGCTTTCGGGCGGCATGATCAAGCGCGCCGCACTTGCCCGCGCCCTGGCGCTCGATCCCGATCTCGTCTTCCTGGACGAGCCGACATCCGGCCTCGACCCGATCGGTGCCGCCGAATTCGACGACCTCATTGCCAGGCTGCGCGATACGCTGGGCCTCACCGTCTACATGGTGACCCACGATCTCGACAGCCTGTTTTCCGTCTGTGACCGTATTGCCGTGCTCGGAAAGAAGCGGGTAATGGTGGAAGGGACGATCGACGACATGCTGGCCTACGACGATCCGTGGGTTCAGTCCTATTTCAAGGGCAAGCGCGCACGCTCGATCGTGCCGCAGGAAGAGACTGCCGGCGCTCGCGCCGGCAGTCACGACAGCCGCGGGAAGTGACCGGAGACGATGGAAACCAAAGCGAACTACACGATTGTCGGCATTTTCACCGTTCTGGTGATCGCAGCGGCGTTCGGCTTCGTCTACTGGATGGCGGAATACGGCCGCAGCGGCCCGATGGCCGAGCTCGTCGTGCGCATTCCGGGATCGGCAAACGGCCTCAGCGTCGGTTCGCCTGTGCGCTTCAACGGCATCCAGGTCGGCTCTGTCAAGTCGCTGTCGATCGATGCCGACGATCCGCAATATTCGCTGGCCTTCACCGAAGTGCGCGTCGATGCACCAATCTATCCCTCGACCAAGGCGATCCTTGAAATCCAAGGCCTGACGGGTGCTGCCTATATCGAAATGTCGGGCGGCAAGGTCGGCGAGGAGAACATCCTGCAGAAGTCGATCGACAGCGGCAAGCGCGCCGTCATCGTCGCCGATCAGTCGAGCGTGACGAACCTTCTGGCGACCGCCGACAAAATCCTCGACCGCGCCAATGATGCGGTCGGGCAGGTGCAGGGCTTCGTGCAGGATGCGCGCGGACCGCTAACCAAGACGCTGCAGAATGCCGAGACCTTCTCGGATGCGCTCGCCAAGAATTCCGGCAATATCGACAGCTTCCTGCAGAGTGTCGGCCAGCTTTCCGAGACCGTCCGCAATGTCTCCGGTAAAGTGGATTCGACGCTTGCCGCCGTCGAGGCGCTGGTCAAGGCCGTCGATGCCAAGAAGATCGATACGATCCTCGCCAATGCCGAAAAGGTCAGCAAGGACGTTGCCGATGCGTCCGGCGGCCTGAAGGGCGCGATCGACAAGTTCGACCAGACGGCAACGACCTTCAACGATGTCGGCAAGAAGGCGCAGGTGGCGCTCGATCGCGTCGATACGCTGATTGCGCAGATCGATCCGCAAAAGCTGAAGGGCACCGTCGACGATATCTCGCAGGCGACCAAGGATGCGCGCGTTGCCGTCGCCTCGATCCGCGACGTTGCCAATACGGTTTCGTCGCATCAGAAGGACATCAACCAGACGATCCAGGACGTCTCGCAGATGGCGAACAAGCTGAACTCGGCTTCGACGCGTGTCGACGGCATCCTGATCAAGCTCGATGCGCTGCTCGGCACCGACAATTCACAATCGCTGTTTGCCGAGGCGCGCGACACGCTGGAATCCTTCAAGAAGGTTGCCGACAACCTGAATGCCCGTATCGGACCGATCGCCGACAATCTGCAGAAGTTCTCGAGCGGCGGCCTGCGCGATGTGCAGTCGCTGGTCAACGATACGCGCAGCACGGTGCAGAACCTCAACGACGCGATCAGCAATTTCGACAAGAACCCGCAGCGCCTGATCTTCGGTGGCGATACGGTGAAGCAATATGACGGCCGGACACGCCGTTGATCTGGGGAAAGCAGGGGAAGCGTAATATGGCCGTATCGCATCTGTTGGCGCGCCGTTCATTGCTGGCGAGAGCAGCCTTCGCGCTGCCGCTGGTGGCGCTGACCCTTGCCGGCTGCGGCACGGGCGCCAAGAACGACACCTATGATCTCTCGGCTGCGATGGCCGATGGAGCCGGCCCGGCCGCCAAGCGCAGCCAGATCCTGGTGCCGGAGCCGACGGCGCTGCAGGCGCTGAACAGCGAACAGATCGTGGTGCGCGTTTCGCCCTCCGAAATCCAGTATCTGGCCCGCTCGCAGTGGAGCGACAAGCTGCCCCGCATGGTGCAGTCGAAGCTGGTCGAAGCCTATGAGAATTCCGGCAAGCTCGGCGGCGTCGGCAAGCCCGGGCAGGGTCTGGCGATCGACTATCAGGTCGTGACCGATATCCGCGCCTTCGAAATCGACAGCAGCAAGGGCAGCCAGGCCGTCGTCGAGATCTCCGCGAAGATCATCAACGACCGCAACGGCACGGTGCGTGCGCAGAAGGTATTCCGCGCAGCGGTGCCGGCTGGCGGCGGAGCGGCCGATGGCATGGTCAAGGCGCTCGACCGGTCGTTCTCGGCGGTCACGACGCAGATCGTCGACTGGACGCTGCAGTCCATATGATACCGGATATCGGCGGCGAACGAGAAAAATTGGCTGCCGGTGTCGGAACATGAAGTGCCGGGACGTCCTTTGCTAAAGCGATAGCAAGGAGACAGAGAATGACCGGCCTCGTCCTGACCACCTTCGACTGGGTTCCCGATCTGCCGCGCGGCTATGTGCGCGATATCCGCGTCCGCTGGGCGCTGGAGGAGGCGGGATTGCCCTATCGCGTCGCTGGTATACCCTTCGCCAAGCGTGACGAGCAGCATTTCGCGCACCAGCCGTTCGGTCAGGTGCCGTGGCTGACGGACGGCGAACTCTCGATCTTCGAAAGCGGCGCGATCCTGCTCCATCTCGGCAACAAGAGCGAAGCGCTGATGCCGGACGACGACAAGGGCCGCAGCGAGGCGCTGGAATGGCTGTTTGCGGCGCTGAATTCGGTGGAGGCGGCAAGCCTGCCGTGGACGGTCATGATCTTTTCCGGGCAGGATGGCGATACAGCGGCCTGGAAGAGCCTGGATTCCTTCCTGAAGGCGAGGCTGAAGCATATGGAGCCGGTGCTTGCAGCCCGCGAGTGGCTGGCCGGACGGTTCTCCGTCGCCGATATCCTGATGGCGGACGTGCTGCGCCCGGTCGATCGCTTCGATGGATTGTCCGCTTTTCCGGCCTGCCGTGCCTATGTGAAGCGGGCGACGGCAAGACCGGCCTTCGCGAAGGCCCATGCGGACCAGCTGGCGCATTTCGCGGCTGCCGATGTGAAGCAGCCGGCCTAGCGATCAGTTTGCGGGAACGGCGGCGGTGGCGGCCGACGGGTCGGCGGAAGCTGTTGCGGCCGTGGGAGCGCCGATCAGTGCGGCGTCCAGCATGGCGGCCATCTTGTCGTCGCGGATTGCCGCGGTCTTTTCGCCCATGACAACGCCGACGACATGGCGGCCGTCCTTGTTGACCGAGGTCACGACGTTATAGCCGGATGCATCGGTGTAGCCGGTCTTGATGCCATCGGCGCCCTGATAGCGGTACATGACATTGTTGTGGCCGCGCAGTTTCATGCCGCGGAACTGGAAACCGCGCATGGAGAACATCTTGAACTCTTCCGGATAGTCACGGATCAGCGATGCTCCGAGGGTCGCCATGTCGCGCGCCGTCGTCACCTGCTCGGGATCGGGAAGGCCCGACGGGTTCTTGAAGACGGTGTTGGTCATGCCAAGCTGATGGGCCTTTGCGGTCATCAGCTTGCCGAAGGCATCTTCGGAGCCGCCGAGCTGTTCGGCGATCGCGACCGCCGCGTCATTGGCCGAGAGAACGATGATGCCTTCGACCGCTTCACGCACGGTGACCTTGCGGCCGGCGCCGACGGCGAGCTTGAAGGGCTCCTTGCTCTCGGCATTTTCGGACATGGTGAGCTTCTGGTCCCAGCTGAGACGGCCGGCATGCATGGCCTCGAATGCCAGGTAGAGCGTCATCATCTTGGTCAGCGATGCCGGGTAGTTGAGATCGTCCTGATTGGCGCTCGCCAGGACCTGGCCCGTCTGCGCGTCCATCAGGAAGCTTGCCTGTCCGGCCGAGGATGTGGAGGCCAGCCCGAGGAACAGGGAAGCGGAGAACGCTGCGGAGAGAAGCAGCGGCATGGTCTTTGGCATCGAATGTGATCTCTTCAAAACGGCGGCAGCACGCTGGCAACCTGCATAGGGTCGTGACGGAGTGACGTTGTCTGGCCCGCCGGGTTGAGCAAATCTACGGCATTATGACAAGCGTGTCTTGCTTATAAGCCCGGATTTACGGCGGCCGTTTGTCTCACTTTGCCGTGAGGCGCTTTCGGTACCGCACTGCTGAAACGGAAAAGGGCCGCGGATGAAGCGGCCCTTTTCTTGTACTTAACTGCGATTTCGCTTCCGTTACGTCAGGCGGCCCGCGGCGTGGGCCAGCATGGTGTAGACCTTGCCAGTATCCGACGTCAGGTAGGACTGGGTGATCGTCCGGTCGCGGTCGCTGCGGGCAACGTCGGCGAGCAGCTTTTCGAAGTCGGCGATGTAGCGGTCGACAGCGGTGCGGAATTCCGGCTCGCGGTCATACTTGCGCTTGATCTCGTCGAAGGTCTGCTGGCCCTTCAGCGTGTAGAGGCGGCGCGTGAAGACGTCGCGCTCGCCGCGCTGGTAACGGCGCCACAGATCGACCGAGGCATCGTGATCGATGGCGCGGGCGATATCGACGGAAAGCGAGTTCAGCGATTCCACCACATGGCGCGGATTGCGGCTGTCGGCGGCGCGCTGCTGTGCCGGTGCGGCTGCTTCGGCGCGTGGTGCTGCCGGACGGGCAGGAGCCTCTTCGGCATCTTCGTCACGCGAGGCGCCGCGCAGCAGATCGCTGATCCAGCCGCCGGATTCCTGGCGGGCCGGTGTTGCGGCGGCGGGAGCCGGGGCGACCGGAGCGGCGCGTTGCGGCGCTGCAGCCTGAGGCGGAGCGATGGTGCCGCGCAGAGCGAAGCCATCCTCGATCTGCGGGCGGGGTGCCGGAGCGGGCTGCGGCGCCGGCTGGGCGGCCACGACGGGCGCTGCGACCGGAGCCGGTGCCGGCGGGACCTGGCGGGGCGCAGGAGCCGGGGCAGGCTGTGCTGCGCGCGGAGCCGGCTCGGACACTTCGAACTGCTGAACCGAGCGGCCGACGATATGCGAGATATCCTGCAGCGCCTTGATCTGTTCGGCAACGGCGCGGCGCATGGCGGCAGCGCTTTCCTTGGCTTCCTCGGGAAGGTCGAAGGCACCGCGCTTCAGCTCGCTGCGGGTCATATCGAGTTCCTTGCGGATATCGCCAGCCGAGCGGCGGATCTCTTCGGTGGCGCCGGAAAAGCGGGCGACCGCTTCCTCGACTGCTTCGCGGAGCGATTCACGCAGCTGCTGGGCTGCGCCGTCGGAGGCGCGGCCGGCTTCGCCGAGCATGCGCTCGACATCTGACAGCGACGCCGTCAGGCCACCGCGCAGGCGGTTGGCAAGCTCGCTCGAGCGGCGCTCGGCATTGCCGAAGGTGTCGTCGATCGTGGCGTTGGCTTCTTCGCCGGCCTTGACGATCGAGCTGCGCATGGCTTCGGCAGCTTCTTCGGCGCGCTTCTCGGTATCGGAGAGAACGCGGCCGATATCGGCAAACGACGTCTGCACGCTCTGGCGCAGATTGCCGCTGACCTGGTTGGACCGCTGTTCGGCACGCTCGAAAGCGCCTTCGACCATGGTGCCGAGCGAGCGCATCGTCTTTTCGATTTCTTCCGAGCGCTGGACGAGGCCGAGCGACAGGTTCTGCAGCGCGCCTTCGCGTTCTTCGAGCGTCGATACCAGGTTCGACTGGGCGGCGGCGAGCAGGCCGGAGGCCTGGGTCAGCACCTTCGAATGCTCGTCGAAGCGGCCGATGATCGAGCCGACCTGGGCGAGCGTCTGGCCGGAAATATCCGAGAGACGATCGACCTTGCCTTCGAGCAGACGGGTCGAGGCGGAGACCATTTCCGCAGCCTTGGCGGCGGAGTCCGTGAAACGCGAGGTCGTGTCGCCGAGGCGGCCGTCGACATCGGTCAGGTCCTGAGCGGCGCGGTTCATCATCAGTGCCATCGAGGCGCTGTTGTCGGAGAGGCGCTCGATCAGCGAGTTGACGTTGGCAAGCAGGCTGGTCTCGATGGCGTTGACGGCCGTCGAGGCGCTTTCCGTGCGGGCAGCGATTGCGTTGGCAAGCGCGGCATTCTCGGCACGCAGGCGGTCGGCGCTCTGCTCGGCTGCAGCCGCGATACGGGCTGCTGCTTCCTGGCCAGTTTCGGCGTAGCGCTCGATCATCGGGCGGGCGGTCTCGTCGATCAGGCGCGACAGTTCCGAAGAGCGGCCGGCCAGCATCGAGTTGAGCTCGCGGGTCCGCTCGTCCAGCGTCGCACGGATCGAGCTGCCGCGAGCTTCGAGAGCCTTGTCGACATCGGTGAGCGAGGCATCCAGTTCGCGGGCGCGGTCTTCGAGGCCCGTGCGAATTGCCGTGCCGCGCGCTTCGAGCGTGCGGTCGACATCGGACATGGTGCTGGCGATCGTCTCGCTGGCGGTCGCGATCGTCGTGCGGATGGCGTCGCCGCGGGTCTCCAGCGACGACTGGGCGTCGGAGAGAGCCTGCGAGATGGCGCTGACCTGGCCACTGACCAGCGTTTCGGCTTCGGCGACCTTGTTGACGATGGCGTTGCCGGCTTCCGAGAATGTCTGGGCGACGGCGGCAGCCTGACCGGCGAGGCGGTTCTGTGCCTCGGAGACGCGGCCGACGATCTGTTCGGAGCGTTCGTCCATCGAACGGGCGAATTCGCCGCTCTTGGCATCGAGCGTTTCGGTGAACTGCTGGCCGGTGCGGCCCATCAGGTCGGCGGTGCGCTGTGCTTCGGCATCCATGCCCTGGGCTGCGTCCGCAACGGCGTTGCGCAGCGTCGAGGCGAGACCGGCGGCCTTGCCTTCGATCGTCTGGTTGACGGCTTCCAGGCCCATGGTGAGCGCGCGGTCCATGGTGGAGAGGCGCTCGCCGAGACGCTCGCCGCCACGATCCATGGTGTCGCCGAGATTGGAGGTGCGCTCGTCGATCGACGACGAGAGCGTAGCGGTGCGCTCATCGAGCGAAGACGTCAGGCGCGCCGTGCGGTCGTCGAGCGACGAGGAGAGACGGGCGGTGCGGTCATCGAGCGCGGAGGAGAGATGCGTGGTGCGCTCATCCAGTGCAGTGGTCAGGTTTGCCGAGCTCGCTTCGAGCGAGGCGTTCATCTGCGAAGCGCGGACGTCGAGGCTGGCTGCGAGGCTGGAAGCCTGTGCATCGATCGAGGACGACAGGCTGCGGGCGCGCTCTTCGAGCGTCGAAGCCAGGCTCGCAGTGCGATCGTCGATTGCGCCGGTCAGCGTGTCGCTGGTGCTTTCGAGAACGGTGGTGACGCGGAAGGCGGCGTCATCGCCGAGCTCGCGCAGCTGGTTGATGCTGTCGGAGAGCGTTTCGGAAAGACGCGCGCCGGCTGCATCGACCTGCTCGGCAACGCCGCCGACACCATCGCGGATGCGGTTTTCGAGTGTCGTCAGACCAGCCTCGACGCGCGAGCCGGTTTCGGCGAAGCGCTCGGTCATGCCACTGACGGAATGGTCGAGATGGGTCGAGAAGGTTTCGGCGGTGCGCGAAATCTCGGCTGCGGCACCCTGGAAGCGCTCGGCGATCTGGCCGGCGCCTTCGCGCAGGCGCTCGTCGAGGGCGCGGGAGCTGTTATCGATCGTCTGGCGCAGCGATGCCTCGTGATCTTCGAGCGACATTTCCAGCATGCTGGTGCTGGCGGCGACCGAAGCGCTGATCGTCGTTGCCTGTTCGGAGAGCGTGTCGCTGATCTGCGCATGGGCTTCGCCGAGGGCCAGGCTGATGGCGTTGGTGCGGTCTTCCAGTGTCGAGCGGATGCGGTCATGCGCCGAGGCGAGGCCGCCTTCGATGCGTTCCGCAGCGTCGCCCGTCAGGGTCTGGAAGCGTGCTGCTGCGTCGCCGGTTGCCGCTTCGATGCGGTCGGCGGCTTCGCCTGCGAGCGACTGCATGCGGGTCGCTGCACCACCGGTGACGGCTTCGATGCGATCGGCTGCGGCGCCGGTCAGCGTCTGCAGGCGGCTTGCGGCATCACCGGTCACAGCTTCGATACGGTCTGCAGCCTCGCCGGTCAGCGACTGGAAGCGGGCGGCGGCGTCGCCGGTCACGGCTTCGATGCGGTCGCTGTTGCTCGAGAGCGAGGAGTGCAGGGCGGCTGCATGTTCGTTCAGCGAGCGCTCCAGGCGATCCTGGCTGTCGATATAGGCGCTGCGGATTGCTTCCGACTTGTCGGCGAAGGCGCCGGCAACGCGGGCTTCGGCACCGGCAACGGTGTCGAGCATTGCATTGGCGCGGGCTTCCAGTGCGCTGTCGAAGCGGCTCTGGCTGTCGTCGAGCGAAATGGCGAGCGCCATGGTCTTCTCGTCGAGAGCGTCGGAAAGACGATCGTGATTGGCGGAGAGCGTATCGGACAGGCGGGCGTGGTTCGCCGAAAGCGCGTCGTTCAGCGCATTGGCGCGGTCGGCCATGGTGCCTTCGAGGCGTTCCTGGGCGGCGTCGAGCGAGATGGCGAGCGCCATGGTGCGTTCGTCGAGTGCGTCGGCTACGCGGTCGTGGTGGCTCGATAGCGTGTTTGCGAGAGCATTGCTGCGCTCGGCCATGGCGCTGTCGATGCGCTCATGCGCGGAGTCGAGCGCCGTGGTGATCGCAGCAGCGCGCTCGGAAATGACGGTGTTGAGATCGTCGGCGCGGCCGAAGGCGGAGCTGATCTGGTCGGCACCGGCGGAAACGGCAGCCGTCAGTTCCGAGGTGGTCGTCAGGAGCGTATCGCGGAATTCGGTCGAGCGGGCCGAGAGATTGTTATGCAGCTCGGACGTGCCGGCAGCGAGCGCCAGCGAGATTTCGCCGGTGGCGCTGTGCAGGGCCGAGGAGAGGTTTGCGGTGTGCTCGGCAAGACCGGCCTGGAGACCGGATGTGCCGGCTGCCAGCGCCTGCGAGATCTCGCCCGTGGCGTTCTGCAGGGTGGTGGTGAACTCGCTGGTGCGGCCGGTGAGGTTGCCGTGGAAATCGGCCATGCCGGTGGCCAGGGCGTCGTTGACTTCGCTGGAAGCGGCCTTGAGGGTCTGGTTGATTTCCTTGGTGCGGGCGGCGAGCGCCTCGGAAATTTCCTCGACCTTGCTGCCGAGCGAGCTTTCCAGCACTTCCTGGCCGGTGCCAAGTGCGGTTGCCAGCGCGAAGGACTGGTCGGTCATCGAGGCGCCGAGACGCTCGATGCTGGAGTTCAGGATGCCGTCGATCGATTCCGAACCGCCTGCCAGCGTTTCGTTGATGCGGGCAAGGCTTTCCATGAGCTTGGTATCGAGCGAACCGGCGCGCTTGTCGAATGCGGTCGCGAATTCGGCGACGCGCTCGTCGAAGGCCGTCGACATCTGCGCGACGGTGCTCTGCAGGCGCTCTTCGAAGAAGCCCGAACGCAGGTCGAGGTCCATGATCGCGTCGTCGGCGCTGGACTGCAGGCTCTGGCGGAAGCTCGCGCCACGCTCGTCGAGCGCGCTGTTGAGTTTAGCGAGAACGCCATCGAGCGAGCCGGTGATCTCGCGTTCGCTGCCGGTCAGCGTCTCGTTGATCTCGCGGGTACGGGCGATCAGGATTTCGTTCAGCTGGCGGGCGCGGTCGTTAAGGGCAGCGTTCAGCTTTTCGGCGCTGCTGTCCATGGTGGAGGCGCGCGTCTCGAACTGGCTGAGCAGGTGCTCGCCGCGTTCGCTGAGGCTGGAAGTCAGCGTATCCAGGCGGGTGTCGAATTCATGCGCCAGCGCAAAACCGGAGGAGGTCAGCGTCTGCAGCAGCGAATCCGTCTTGGCAGCGAGCAACGTGCCAAGCGACTGGATGGCGGCTTCCGACTTTTCCGTCAGCGTCGCAGCGCGCGTGTCGATCATCGAGGCGAAGGCTTCGCCAGAGGTCGAGAGGCGGACGGCGATTTCTTCGGTCGCCAGCGACAGGTCTTCCTTCAGCTGGTCGTGAACGCCGACGATCGAGCTGCGGATACGCTCGGCGTGATTGACGATCGCTTCGCGTTCGGAGCCGAGCTCGTGCACGAGGCCGCGAACGCGCAGTTCGTTATCGGCATAGCTGCGCTCGAGCGCATTGACTTCGGAATGAACCAGCGTTTCCAGCTCGGAGGCGCGCGCGATGGTGCGCTCGATGCCTTCATTCATTGCTGAGACTTCACGGCGCACGGCTTGGCCGACCGTCATGATGCGTTCGGAGGCAATGGTTTCCGGCTCGGCAAGGCGCAGTGCGACTTCGGCCATCGAGCGGGCAGCGTTGCGCATGTCCTGCGCACGGGAAATCATGATTGCGAAAGCGTAGAAGAGCAGGACCGGCACGATGATGCCGATGATGCCGGCGATCACGCCGGGAAGCGCCACCAGATCGGCGATCGAGCGGATCTGCCAGATCTGCGGCGAATAGAGCAGGGACATCAGGCCGATGCCGCCGACGATCCACAGGAGCGAGAAGAGCGTGGCGTTGCGAATGGCCGTGCGCGTCGAGCCACCATCGAGCGACTTCAGAAGCGTTGCGGGAGTATTGCGATTGGCGTCGTTGGCCGGCGCGAAGGCCGGGGCGCGGGGGGCGGGCTGTTCTGCAGCCTTTGCGCGGCCGCGGCGGCGCTGGCTGTCGTCCTGTTCCTGCTGATTACGCGCAGATGGGTTCTCAGACACATTGGCCTCCGGGGCGTCGGGCGTTTTGCCGCTGCGAGACGGCGCTTTCTGCTGGCTGAAGTCGATCTGGAGCGCCTCGTCCAATGCCTTGAACGCCTTGTCCTCGATCGACTCGTTGTACTTGTTGTTCGCCATTCCGTTACGCCTCGTTACATCTCAGCCGGTTCAGCCGCTGATCCGGGCATCGCCGCGCCCGGACGTCAACCTTTTGCTCTGACCTTACCATCCGAGACGACGGACGGATAAGCATGTCATTTCAGAGTGGATAGCCGCTTTTTCAAACGGACGGTATCAAAACATTACCATTATCCACTTGGCCCGCAAAGGCGCGTAGCACAAACCCACTGTACCAGTATCGTAGTGACACATCCGGGCTTCGGAGACAATTAACGAAGGCTTGCTAATCACCCGCCGTTAAAGGGTTGTTAACATGATTTAACGGCAGAGCCTGTTGAAAAACCAATAATTTAGCGATGTTTAACGGATATTAACCATAGCGGGAGAATCCCGCCCTCAATGTGCCGGAATTTAACGCGATCGCCACGCTCCAACCGCAGTGTAGAGTTCAACCGCGGGGATAAAGACGGGAGTTTGGCACATGGCAGCAGTCAGTATCGCGTTCGAAGCGCCGGATAATTCGAAGGGGCCGTGCCCCTCCAAGGTCCGTCCGATCGACCTGGTGCATCTTGCAAAGCAGACGATGGGCGACAAGGCCCTCGAAATCGAAGTGCTCCAGATGTTTGCGCGCCAGGCGCGCGCGTGTCTCGGAGAAATCGCCTCCGGCGAGGCGAAGAAGATCGTCGCAGCCGCCCACCGGCTGAAGGGTGCGGCAAGCGCCGTCGGCGCCTTCCGGGTCTCCGAGACGGCTGAAATGCTCGAAGAGAATGCCGGCGATGCGGCATCGATGGCCGCTGTCGGCGCCGCCGTCGTCGAGGCGGAAAATTTCATCCTGAAGCTCAGCCGCTAAGAGCAGAGCATCGGTCTACAAAGCTGGACCCGCTGCGCCATTCCGAAACAGCAAGTCTGTTCGCGTGAACAGCAAGTCTGTTTTAGGGCACAGCGGGTCTTTTTGTGACCAGCGGCATGACGCAATCAAGAAAGCCTGTCGCTTTTAAGTATGGGATGAAGAGCGCGAGACGGCCGATGTTGACTGGCTCGCAGATTTGTTGGAAGAAAAATTCTGATCCTCCCTCATTAAGTTACCGGAAATCAAAATGCCCAAACTGACCATTGTCGCCTTTGACGGCACGCGCTTTGACCTCGACGTCGATCAGGGTTCCACCGTCATGGAAAATGCCGTGCGCAATTCCGTCCCGGGCATCGAAGCCGAATGCGGCGGCGCCTGCGCCTGCGCGACTTGTCATGTCTATGTCGACGAAGAGTGGGTAGAACGCGTCGGCCCGCCGGAAGCGATGGAAGAAGACATGCTGGACTTCGCCTTCGACGTCCGCCCGAATTCGCGCCTTTCCTGTCAGATCCGCATGAAGGCCGTGCTCGACGGCCTGACGGTTCACGTTCCGGAACGCCAGGCGTAACTCACGTCAAAAAAAGCCTCGCGCGCCGGATGACGAGCGAGGCGAGGCGGGCGCATAACCATCGGACGAGGGAGGACCGTCCGCGGCTTGGAACGCGCCAGGAGAACCCAGAGACAAAAGATCAGGTCGTTCACACCTGAACTTTCGAATGTGTTCATATTAGCGCGCCTCAGTTGAGTCGCCTATCGCAAATTTTTACCATTGAGAGGCTGGGGAGGGCGCAAGTTTCGCACAGGTTTCGTTGTGCAGCTAACGATCAAACATCGTCTTTCGCCTGGAAATGCGCTAGTTTTTGCCGCCCGATGCACCGATTCGGTTGTTCAACAAACGTAGCATCCGGTTTTGAAAGTTGACCGCCTCGACCTTGTCGAAACGCGCCTGAAGCCGGTCGTGCTCATCTATACCGCGAGCTGATACATCCGATACCAACTCCTGCATGGTCTCGCAGCTGCGCTGGGCGGGCAGGGCCAGGATCTGGCGCTCCATGACGCGAGCCTGATTTCGGGCGATTTCGGCGTGGCGCTCCTCGTGGCGCTTGATGTCGCTCGAGAGTGCATCCCAGATCATCGACAGCTCCTTCGACGCGCCCTTGCGGCTGCGCCAGCGCGGCAGGATGATCTGCGTATGCACGGTCACCTTGGCACTGCCGACGCGGCAGCGGCCGTCGTGCTGGACATAGGTGGCTTCGCCGCCGAAGCGGATCTTGGTGGCGCCGGGATGGCGGGCGGATGAGCCGTTGGCAGTCGGGCCGCGGGTGCTGAGCTGCTGATCGAGCTCGTCTGCGGTTTTGCCGCGGATATCGAAATAGGAATAGCTTTTCGTCGCGACCACGGCCGCCTGGGCGGAAGTGCAAAGGGCAATCGTCATGGAAAAAGCAAGGAAGAGACGCATATTACGCGATGCGGAAGGCATTCTAGACGATAACCCGTGTTGAAAGTTGGCGGAGCTTGGGGCATAGCCACCGCGAGCGCAATAGAGCGCGCCGGAATTTTTGTTTTCAATGGGATAAACGCTCATGGACGAGCTTCGGAGCAGTCGCTGGCGCCTCGCGCATGGCCGCGAATTGGAGCTCGGCGGCAAGAGCGTCATCATGGCGATCATCAACGTGACGCCGGATTCCTTTTCCGACGGCGGACGCTATGACAGCACGGAAGCGGCGGTCGAACATGCGTTGGCGGCGATCGCCCATGGCGCCGAGATTATCGACATTGGCGGCGAGTCTACGCGGCCGGGTGCTGCGAAGGTCGATGCGGCGGAAGAGCAGCAGCGGGTGCTGCCCGTCATCGAGGCGCTTCGCGACAGGTCAGACGCACTGATTTCCATCGATACCTACCGGGCCGAGACGGCGCGGCTGGCGCTCGAAGCGGGCGCTCATATCGTCAACGACGTCTTCGGGCTGCAGAAGGAGCCGGAGATCGCGGGCGTGATCGCCAGCGCAAAGGCCGGCGTCTGCATCATGCATACGGGGCGGGAGCGCCAGAAGCTTGGCGATATGATTGCCGATCAGGCGCTGTTCCTCGAGCAGTCGCTCGAGCTTGCGCGGCAGGCGGGGATCGGCAGCGAGCAGATTGTGCTCGATCCGGGCTTCGGTTTTGCCAAGGAGACGGCGGAAGAGAATTTCGAGCTGATGGCGCGGTTTGCCGAGCTTCAACGTTTCGGGCTGCCGCTGCTGGCCGGAACCTCGCGCAAGCGGTTTATCGGCGCGGTCACCGGTCGCGATGCAGCTGACCGTGACGTCGCGACGGCGGCGAGCAGCGCGCTGCTGAGATTGGCGGGCGCTGCGGTTTTCCGCGTCCACAATGTCGCAATCAACAGGGATGCGCTGTGCGTTGCCGATGCTATGTTGGCGGCACGCCGTAATTACGAAGGACGCCGGGGCCAATGAGCACGAAATATACCATCCTGATGCAGAACTGTGCGTTCTTCGCCCGTCATGGCGTCCATGATGAGGAGGAGTTCCTCGGCCAGCGCTTCTTCGTCGACGCAGAGCTCGACGTCATCGCCGGCAAGGCGCTGGAAAGCGACTCGATCGAGGACACCGTCAATTACGGCATCGCCTTCACCGTCATCGAGGAGATCGTCGTCGGCAAGCGGCGCTATCTCATCGAGGCGCTGGCGCTCGATATCGCCAAGGGGCTCTGCGAGCGCTTCCATCAGATCACCCGTGCCAAGATCACGGTGCGCAAGCCGAGTGCGCCGGTTCCGGGCGTGCTGGATTTCGTTCAGGTGAGCGTCGAACATTTTGCCCAGTGATCATTTCAGACCGGCGACGCTCGGGCTCGGCGGCAATGTCGGCGAGCCCGTCGCCTCGATGGTGGCGGCCCTGCAGGCGCTCGATGCCCGCGCCGATACGCGCGTGACCGCGGTGTCGCGGCTCTATCGCACGCCGCCATGGGGCAAGACGGATCAGTCCTTCTTCTTCAACGCCTGCGCCGCTGTCGAAACCCGGCTGACGCCAGAGGCGCTTCTCGATGTCTGCCTCGATATCGAGCGGGAGATGAAGCGCGAGCGGATCGAGCGCTGGGGACCGCGCACGCTGGATATCGATGTGCTGACTTTCGACAATGTCGAGCAGGCGGCGCCGCGGCTGGAACTGCCGCATCCGCGGATGACGGAGCGGGGATTCGTGCTGATGCCGCTCGCGGATTTTGCCGCGGATCTCGCCGTGAGAGGCCGCAGCGTAGGGGAATGGCTGAAGGATGCCGATGTGCAGGGCATCGAGATTGCCGATGCTTCCCGCGACTGGTGGACGAAGTCCTGAAACGCAAAGCGGCGGAAAATCCGCCGCCTGGTGTGTCTGCGTGATCGGCTAGAGCCTACTGAACCGAGCCGACCGTCATTTCGTCGAGCTGGCGAGTCAGCGTCAGGCCGATGACCGGGATCATCCGGTCTTCCACCTTGACCGAAACCGTGACGTTCATCGTCTTGTCGTCACGGATGCGGGCGATCATGGCGCCGTTGAGCTTGGAGCGGTTGAGGCCGACGACGACGGTATCGGGCGTCACCGTGCCCGAAATGACGTCCAGGCCCTTGCCTGCTGCGCCATCCAGGAACTGGCCCTTGTAGCTGTTGCCCGATTGCGTGATCGTCGCGGTCATCGGCTGCTTGAAGACGCCGACGCGGCAGGAGCCGTCGAGCTTAATGCCGGTACCGTCGGTGACCGAAGAGCCGACGAGATTGCAGGTGAACTTCGTGCCCTTGTATTTGCCGGCGACGATTTCACCCGGGCCTCTCCAGGAGCCGGCGACCGACTCGAAGAAGGCTTTGTCGCGTGTTGCGGCGGTTGCTGCCGGCGTGATTTCGGCGACCGGCGACAGGGCCACGGCGGCGAGGCCGCAGACGATAAGAAGCTTGCGCGAATACATGGAATTTCCTTGGCACACCTACCCGTTACTGCCTCGGAGTTTTGCTGAATAATGGTTAATGGTTGGTTTCCGGCCTGCCGAAATGCACTGGAAAATCGGGATTTCCGGCGCCGCTCGCACCTTGATTTCATGCCGCTACAGGCATGAAAACTATGCGTTTCCAGGCCGATTCCGTTACGTCAGGCTCACGCGCTGAGAAAAAAACGCCTTGCACCTACTTCTGCTGGTCGCGGCCGGTCATGGACGGCGTAAGATCGCCGATGAAGTCGCCGATTCCCGGGCGTTTGAGCGCGCGGAAGGCGAGCGGACGGCAAAGGTCCATCGCAGCGATTCCGATACGCGCCGTCATCAGACCGTTGATAACGCCTTCGCCGAGCCGGGCCGAGAGCTTCGAGGCAAGGCCGTGGCCGAGCACCTGCTGGACGAGACTGTCGCCGACGGCGATCGAGCCTGTCACCGCGAGGTGAGCAAGGACGTCGCGCATCAGCCGGATCATGCCGAGTGTGCCCGGACGGCCGCCGTAGAGCTCGGCCATGGCGCGGATCAGGCGGGAGGCCTCGTAGAGGACGTAGAGAAGATCGACGATAGCGCGCGGGCTGACGGCCGTGACGATCGAGACGCGCTTCGACGAACTGACGATCAGCGCCCGGGCCTGGCGGTCGAGCGGGCCGAGCAATTCGCGTTCGGCAAGTGCGACGAGATGCGGCGCGTCGATGATGTCGTTTTCGGAGGCTGTCAGCGTGGCGCGGCCCTTGGCGGTCTCGGGCTTGGCCGAGAGCATGGAGGCGAGCCGATTGACCAGCGTGCGCGCCTTGGCGGGCCTGGTTTCCAGGATTGCGGCTTCGGCCTCCGCCTTGATCGTCTGCACTGCCGTCAGCCGCATCATTCCGGCGGTCTCGCGAATGACGATGCCGATGACGGCGAGTATGCCGACGGCGAGCGCTGCAAGCGCGGCGTAGCCGAGCCAATCTGCACGGGAGAACAGGTCGCGGATCAGGCTATCGGTCCAGAGGCCGAAGGCGAGCGACAGCAGGATGCCGAAGGCACCGCCGGCGATCTTGGCGAAGGAGAGGCGGCGCTTGCGCGGCACGGCGACCGGAAGCGGGGCGCTATCCTTCTCCGGATTGAGGAAGGGATCGTCCTCATCCGGCGTCAGGATGACATCAGCTTCGAATGCCGAGGGTCTGCGGCGCTCCGGCGGCAGCGATGTCTCGACCGGACGCGGATCGTCCTCATAGACGAAGGCGGCGGGGGCGCGGGTCTTGCGGCCGGGATCTTCTGGAGCGGACTTGCTCATGCGAGACGGTCTCCAAACAGGAACTGCATGGCGCGGTCGAGCCGGATATGCGGCACCGAGAGCTTGATACCGCCACCGGTCTCCTCGAGCTGCGGCGGGCGGAAGCGCACGACGTTCACGTCAGGCAATTGGATATCGCGGTCTCCCGATTCAATGGCGGCAAACAGGCTTTCGGGATCGGTGGGGAGATCGCCCGGGAAGATCGCCGTCTTGCGCAACCCGTCGAAACGCTCGCCGCCGATGGTTTCACCCTCGATCGGCGTGCCGACGATGACCGGCAGATCGTGGCCGTCGCGCTTGACCGTCGCTTCGCGGGTGGCGCGGACCGAGGCGAGCGCCATGACGTCGATCCCGGCGCCGGCCATGCCGATGCGGTGAATGGCGCGCTCGACAAGGCGGCGCGTCAGGGCATCCAGCCGGTCGTGGCTTTCATGATGCAGGTGATCGGCCTTGGTGGCGGCGACGAGCACGCGGTCGATGCGGCGGCCGAGCAGCGAGGAGAGCAGCGAATTGGTGCCGGGACGGAAGCAGGCGAGAACGTCGCTCAGCGCCCGTTCCAGATCCTGGACGGCTTCCGGGCCGCGATTGATCGCCTGAAGTGCGTCGACGAGGACGATCTGGCGGTCGAGGCGGGCAAAATGCTCGCGGAAGAAGGGTTTGACGACGACGGACTTATAGGCCTCATAGCGGCGCTCCATCATTGCCCAGATCGAACCTTTTTCCGGCTTGCCATCGGCGGGCAGGTGCAGGGGTGCGAAGGTGAGGGCGGGTGAACCGTCGAGATCGCCGGGCAGCAGGAAACGGCCGGGTGGCAGGGTCGAGAGCGACCGCTCGTCGGCCTTGCAGGCCTTCAGGTAGGCGGCGAAGGAGGAGGCGAGGTCGCGCGCCGTCATCTCGTCGGCCGCGGCGTGGATATCGGCCTGATCGGTCAGTTCCAGCCAGGTGCGGGAGAGCTCGGCGCGGATTCCGGTGCGGGCCAATGCCAGCGTATCCTCGCTGAAGGTACGAAAGTCCTTGGCGAGCAGCGGCAGGTCGAGCAGCCATTCGCCGGGGTAGTCGACGATATCGATCGACAGGCGGCCGGGCGAGAACATCCGGCTCCAGCCGCTTGCGCTCTGGTAGTCGATGGTGACGCGCAATTCGGAGATGGCGCGGGTCGAATCCGGCCAGACGCGGTCCTTCACCAGCGCCCGGATGTGATCCTCGTATTGAAAACGCGGCACGCCGTCATCGGGCTGTTCCTCGAGACGCACCGCCGAGACGCGGCCGGATTGCACCGGCTCGAACAGCGGCAGGCGGCCGCCATGCAGCAGATTGTGAACCAGCGAGGAAATGAAGACGGTCTTGCCGGAACGGGAAAGTCCCGTCACGCCGAGGCGGATCGTCGGGTGAACCAGGCCGCTGGCGCGGTCGGTCAGATTGTCGAAGGCGATGCGGGCATCGTCGGCGAAGGAGGTCAGGCTTGGCGGCAAGGCGGGTTCCCTGATGTCATTGCTCACCCATATAGGATGGCTTGGCCGCCGGAAAAAGGATGTGCGTCAGGCGACGAGAAACTCGCGCAGTTTCCAGGCCGCCGCGGCGGCATCGAAATCGAGGACGGCAAGACCGCCGGCGGGAAAGCCATTGGGCAACGCACGCAGCAGGGCATCGTGGCCGATCAGCGTTTCGAGCGTCTGCTCGATCGTCGGATTATGGCCGACGAGCATGATGGCGGCTGCCGTCTGCGTGCGCAGGATTTCGAGATAGACGTCAGGCGTCGTGTTGTAGAGCTCGTCGACATAGCGCAGGTCGACCGAGAGGCCCATGGCGCGATGGACGGCATCGGCCGTCTCGCGGCAGCGCCGCGCGGTCGAACTCAGGATGATGTCCGGCCGGTAACCCTTGTCGGCCGCATGGTCGGCGACGATCTCGGCATCGCCATATCCTTTCTCGCTCAGGTCGCGGTCGAAATCGCCCTGACCGGGCTGTGGCCAGACGGCTTCAGCGTGCCGAAGCAGGTAGATTCGTGAAGGCGAAGGCAAGGTTGCGGCCATAGAAAAATCCACGTGCGAAGGAGCCTTTTCAGTAGCTGCCGGGTATTGCCGGCGTCAACCGGTGACGTGCCGGAGCGGTGCAAAAGCGCTGCACCAACACGGCTTGTTGAAGGCGGGGTGAAAAGGCGGAATCGGAATAATGATGAGAAAATAGACTGTTAGCTCAAAAATGTGACAGATTTAAAAATCTGTTTACATGTCGTATTTGGCTTGAATCGATATTAGCGCATGGGATATACACCCCGCCACATGAGATGTTCTTCAGGAGAATCGCGTTGAGTGAGAAGATCGATCTTAGCAATTACGTTCCCTCGGAAGACGAGGAGTTCATGAACGTAAACCAGCGAGCATATTTCCGGGCAAAGCTGGTCGCATGGAAAAACGACATCCTTAGAGAAGCGCGCGAGACCCTAGATCATCTCGCTGAAGAAAGCGCCAACCATCCCGACCTCGCGGACCGGGCATCTTCCGAAACAGACCGGGCCATCGAACTTCGCGCCCGCGACCGTCAGAGAAAACTGATCTCCAAGATCGACGCCGCGCTGCAGCGTATCGATGACGGCACCTACGGTTACTGCGAAGAAACCGGCGAGCCGATCGGCCTCAAGCGTCTCGACGCCCGCCCGATCGCCACGCTGTCGATCGAGGCACAGGAACGCCACGAGCGCCGCGAAAAAGTCTACCGCGACGAATAAACGCCTCACGGCAGATCAAAAAATAAAGGCACCGCTTTCCGGCGGTGCCTTTTTTGTTTCGGGCCGGTGTTTCAGAGCTATTTGTCGCGATTGACGCTCATTTCGCCGAAGATACGGGCCACTTCCTTCTGCAGTTCGGCATCGGCGCCCGTCACCGGCGCCATCTCCGGGTCGCGGCGCGGCAGGTTGGCCGGCTGCGGCGGGATAACCGGACGGACCGGCATGCTCTGCGCCGGCAGGATCGTCGGCACCGGCTGAACGACGCGTTCGGCGGTGAAGTTGGTGTTCATTTCCTCTTCGAGGATCCGCTGGAAATCACCCTTCGGCTGCTGCGGCGGCGCGCCGGCATCGGCGGTCACGACGGGCGTCCCCTCGGAAACGGTCGGCAGGCTCTGGGCGGCCGGTGTGGAGACCTGAGGGTCGATGCGGACCTGCTGTGGCAGCACACGGGCGCGGGCGGCGTCGAGAATATCGGCGGCATTGCTCGCGGTTTCCGGGGCGTGCGTGATCTCGGCGCGTTCGGCCGGGCGGATCGAAATCGGCGGCTGGACGCGGGTTTCAGGGGCCGGAATGACCGGCGGCACGATAATTGCCGGGGCCGGGGCGGGCTCGGCTGCGGGAGCAGGCGTTGCTACCGGCGCGACGGCGACGGGTGCGATCGGCTGCGGGCGGCGCGGCTCGATCACCGGTGCGGGTGCCGGAACGTAAGGCTCGGGTTCAGCCTCTTCTTCTTCGAAGATTGCGACCGGCTCGGGCTTCTGTTCCGCCTTCGGCTCGATTTTTGGTTCCGGACGCGGCTCAGGCCTGGGGTCGGGAACGGCGCGTAGCTGCGGGCGCTCGGCAACCGGCTGCGGCCGGAACTCGGCAATGGGAGCGGCCGGTGCTGCCGGGGCAGCAGGGCGCGGCGCGGCAACAGGCTTCGGCTCTTCGGCGCTTTCCGGCAGGATCCGGCTTTCGATGACGACGTCGCTCGGGCCGCCGATCATGATCAGGTGCTCGACATTGTCGCGGCGCACCAGCACCAGGCGGCGGCGGGCATCGACGGCGGCGGCGTCCAGCACCTGCAGACGCGGCTGGCGGTTCTTGCCGCCACGCACGAAAGGCGACGGTGCGCGGGTGCGCATCAGCCAGAGGACGCCGACCAGCACGAGGAGAGCAAGGCCAACGCCGCCGGCAGCATAGAGGAAACGGCTGCCATAGTCGGTCATTACGCTGTCTAACATGATCTCTTACTCCTCTTTACGCAGGCCGCATCATGAAGGCTTTTCAGCTCCTTAGGCAATAGGGCGCGTGCTTGTCCAGTCACGCCCCTGCGAGAAGATTGCAACAAAGGCCCGATGGCATGCGAAACTGGCGCTGTTCCTTGTGAATTCAAGCGCTCTTGCGGCGCGGCACTGTTTTTGCAAGGCCTGCAAATTGCTAAGAAGGAACGAACGCCTGATTCCTGCTTTGTCTTCCGGATACAAAGCGAAATGCCGGATCGGCGCATGCGAGGACTAGATGACGACACCGCGTCAGGCCGACGACTACAATGCCCCGATCGTGGATCGCGGAGGACGTTCAGGTACGGCCATTCGCATCATCCTGCTGGCGCTGGTGCTGATCGCCGCCGCGGCCGCCTTCGTGGTGTTCAAGAATTCGCTCGATAACGAGATGGTGCTCGGTGTTCTCGGCGTTCTCGCCATGGTCGGCATCTTCTTCCTGGTCTCCTCGGTGATCGGCTTCATCGAAGTCATGCCGCAGCGCCAGTCGGACAGTCTCGCCCGCTCGTTTCTCAACAGCCACCCCGATGGTTCGCTGATCACCGACGACAAGGGCCGGATCATCTATGCCAACGGCGCCTACGGAAAGCTGACGGGCGCCCGCAAGGCGACCGAGGTGCAGACGCTGGAGGCGCTTCTCTCGCGCCATCGCGAATCCAACGAGGCGCTCTACCGCCTTTCCAACGGGTTGCGCGAGGGACGCGAGGGCCAGGAAGAGTTCCGCCTGCTGCGCGCGCTCGGACCGTCGCCGAATGGCTCCGGCGCCCATTGGTACCGGCTGAAGGCGCGGACGCTGAAGACCGAGGAAAGCGGCAGCAAGCCGCTGCATATCTGGCAGATCAGCGACATTACCTCCGAGCGCGACGACCAGGAGCGCTTCTTCAAGGAATTGCAGAACGCCATCGATTATCTCGACCACGCTCCGGCCGGATTCTTCTCCGCCGGGCGCAAGGGAGAAATCTTCTATCTCAATGCGACGCTTGCCGAGTGGCTGGGCCTCGACCTCACCAAGTTCATTCCGGGCTCGATGACGATCGGCGATCTGGTGGCGGGCGAGGGGCTGGCGCTGATCCAGTCGGTGCAGGCCGAGCCGGGCCTGAAGAAAACCGATACGCTCGATCTCGACCTTAAGAAATCCAACGGCCAGAGCCTGCCGGTGCAGATCGTTCACAGCGTCACGTCTATGCGCGATGGCGCGCCGGGCGAGAGCCGGACGATCGTGCTGCGCCGTCAGGCAGGAACGGAAAGCGAGCAATCGGCCTCGGCCGCAGCGATGCGCTTTACCCGCTTCTTCAACAATACGCCGATGGCGATCGCCTCGGTCGATGGCACCGGCCGCATTCTGCGCACCAATGCGCCGTTCCTGAAGCTGTTCTCCGGCATCGTCTCGCGCGACGACGTCGATAACGGCGCGCTGCTTGAGACCATCGTCCAGGAAAGCGACCGCGAGCGTCTGCAATCCGCGCTCGCTGCGGCGAAGGACCGGCAGGGCGATATCCCGCCGATCGATTCCCGCACGCCCAACGACGAGGCCCGCCATTTCCGCTTCTACGTCAATGCCGTCATCGACCAGAGCGACGAGGCGCCGGAAGAGGCTGCTATCGTCTATGCCGTCGAGGTGACCGAGCAAAAGGCGCTCGAGGCGCAGATGGCGCAGACGCAGAAGATGAATGCTGTCGGCACGCTGGCCGGCGGTATCGCCCACGACTTCAACAACGTGTTGACGGCGATCCTGCTCTCGTCCGACCATCTGTTGCTGCAGGCGCGCTCTTCGGATGCGAGCTTTGCGGATTTGATGGAAATCAAGCGCAACGCCAACCGCGCTGCCGTGCTGGTGCGCCAGTTGCTGGCCTTCTCGCGCAAGCAGACGATGCGCCCGAGTGTGCTCAACCTGACCGATGTCGTCGGCGACCTGCGCATGCTGGTCGACCGGCTGCTGTCTGGTACGCATGTAAAGCTCGACGTCGAATATGGCCGCGATCTCTGGCCGGTGAAAACCGACCTGTCGCAATTCGAGCAGGTGCTGATCAATCTCTGCGTCAATGCCCGCGACGCCATGCCCGAGGGGGGCAAGCTGACGGTGCGCACGCGCAATGTGACGGCAGAGGAAGTCGCGGCCTTCAATTATTCCTATATGCCGGCCGAGGACATGGTGCTGGTCGAGGTGGCCGATACCGGCACCGGTATCGCGCCCGAGATCATGGACAAGATCTTCGAGCCGTTCTTCACCACCAAGGAAGTCGGCAAGGGCACCGGTCTTGGCCTTGCCATGGTCTATGGCATCGTCAAGCAGTCGGGCGGCTATATCCAGCCGGAATCCGAAGTCGGCAAGGGAACGACATTCCGGGTATTCCTGCCGCGCCATATCGTCGAGCCGGCGATTGCAGCGGAAGCCGAGGCTGTCGAGGCGGGCGAAACCAGCAATGTCGTGCCGATGCCGGTTGCCGCCCAGCCGGAGCAGCCGGAGGATCTGACCGGCAGTGCCGTGATCCTGCTCGTCGAGGACGAGGAAGCGGTGCGGCGCGGCGGCAAGCGAATGCTGGAAACGCGCGGCTATACCGTGCACGAGGCCGGCTCCGGCATCGAAGCGCTCGATATTCTGGACGAGCTGGAAGGCAAGGTCGACATCGTCGTCTCCGACGTCGTCATGCCGGAAATGGATGGACCGAGCCTGCTGCGTGAACTGCGCAAGAAATATCCGGATATGAAGTTCATCTTCGTGTCCGGCTATGCCGAAGATGCCTTCGCCCGCAACTTGCCGGAGGGCTCGAAGTTCGGCTTCCTGCCGAAGCCGTTCTCGCTGAAGCAGCTGGCCGTCGTCGTCAAGGAAACGCTCGACCAGAACTGAACGGGAGGCGCTGCCGCCTCCCGCAAGACTTTTTTCTGATCAGGCTTCCAGCGCCACGGCGATCTCTGCCGCGAGACGCGCATTGTTTTCGACCAGCGCGATATTGGTCTTCAGGCTCTGGCCATCGGTCAGGTCGAAGATTGTGCTGAGCAGGTAGGGCGTGACGGCCTTGCCGGTGATCTCGTCACGCTCGGCGCTGTCGAGGGCGCGCTCGATATAGATTTCCATCTCCTCGCGCGGGATTTCGTCGGCTTCCGGAACCGGATTGGCGATCAGCATGCCGCCGTCGATGCCGAGCTGTTCGCGGGTCGCCTGGAAATTGGCGATCGCGGCCGGGCTGTTCAGCGTCAGCGGGCTCTTCAGGCCCGATGCACGCGACCAGAAAGCCGGGAATTCTTCGCTCTCGTAGGTGACAACAGGGACGCCCGAGGTTTCCAGCACTTCCAACGTCTTCGGAATATCGAGGATCGCCTTGGCGCCGGCGCAGACGACGATGACGCCAGTGCGGGCAAGCTCCTGCAGGTCGGCAGAAATATCGAAGCTTTCCTCAGCGCCGCGGTGAACGCCGCCGATGCCGCCTGTCGCAAAGACCTTGATGCCGGCACGCGCCGCGGCAATCATCGTTGCGGCAACGGTCGTCGCACCGGTGCGGCGCTCGGCGATCGAGAAGGCGAGGTCGGCACGCGACACCTTCATCACGTCCTTTTCCTTGGCGAGCCTTTCGAGCTCCTCCGGCTCCAGGCCGATATGCAGCACACCGTGCATGACCGCGATCGTGGCAGGGATGGCGCCCTGTTCGCGGATGATCGCCTCGACGCTGCGGGCCATCTCGATATTGCCGGGGTAAGGCATGCCATGGGTGATGATGGTCGATTCCAGCGCTACCAGCGGGGCGCCGCGCTGCCTGGCGGCGGCAACTTCCTTCGAATAGGCAATCGGCAGCTGAGGGGAGATCGGTTTCGTCATTGTCTTTTCCAGTTCATCGATAAGCGCGCTTCAATGCAGAATTCTGGCGGCTGGAACAAGTGCCAGCGTGTCGCGGAGCAGTTCCGGCGTCAGATTTTCACTGACAGCAAGCGGTGACTGCACGGTGACAGCGGCGGCGGCGGCACCATGGCGCACGGCCTCTTCCAGCGGCAATCCCTGCATGATGGCGGAAAGCACGCCGGCTGCAAGGGAATCTCCCGCGCCCGTGACATCGGCCACCGTCTCTATCGACGGCGGCTGCAGGGCAATCGCGCCGCCGCCTGTAAAGGCGATCAGCTCGCGCTGACCGCGGGTGACGATGCCGCCCTTCAGCCCGATGTCACCGAGCAGAGACGCCCATTCGGCGGCATTCTCGGGCCGCTGTCCGGCAAGGGCGGCAGCTTCCGCCTCGTTGAGGAACAGATAATCGATGCCGCCAGCCGATGGCTTCAGCTTGACGACCTTGGCCGGCGAGATGGCGATCGCGGCAACTGGCTTGCCGAGGCTGTTGGCGCGGGCGACGATCGCGGTGATCGTGTCCTCAGGCAGGTTGGCGTCGAAGAGGATCAGATCCGTCGCCGCAAAGGCATCGCGCACCCAGCGAATCGCCAGGCGGCGGGGAACGAAGAGGCGGTAGAGATCCATGTCGGCGAGTGCAATGACGAGATTGCCGTCGCGCTCGAGGATCGCGGTGTAGCTCGGCGTCTTGCGATCGAGGAAGACGAAGGGATGGTCGTTGATCCCGGCGGCATAGGCCGCCTCGGTGACCATTTCGCCGGTCGGGTCGCCGCCGCGCGGCGAGATCATCGTGACGTCAAAGCCGAGGCGGGCGAGGTTACGAGCGGCATTGAAGCCGCCGCCGCCGGCTTCCTCGAACCAGTTGCCGGGATTGCTGGAACCCGGCGCGGTGTCGCCGGAAATGCGGCCGCGGCGATCGACATGAGCGCCGCCGAGAACGAGAATCTTGCGCTTCACCGTACCGCTCCAGCCGCTCTTGTTTTAGCGAATCGTGCCTGCGGGAAATTCTCCGGCTGCCGATGCCTGGGCGCGCTAAGCCCTTGCTTCACATCGATAAAACAAAAGTAGAACACGTGCTGATTTACCTTTTTCTTTCAACCGCTTGAACACCTCTTGCGAAATGAGAACAAATCACGTACAAAATCGGCATCGGCGGCGACATTGCTAGAGCGGCTTCAATAACCTAAAGGTGGATCGAATGTCACAGAATACATTGCGGCTTGTAGAGGACAAATCGGTGGACAAAAGCAAGGCACTTGAAGCGGCACTCTCTCAGATCGAGCGGTCGTTCGGCAAGGGCTCGATCATGAAACTCGGCGCGAAGGACAGCGTCATCGAGGTCGAAACCGTATCGACGGGTTCTCTCAGTCTCGATATCGCGCTCGGCATCGGCGGTCTCCCGAAGGGTCGTATCATCGAAATTTACGGACCGGAAAGCTCCGGTAAGACGACGCTGGCGCTGCAGACAATCGCGGAAGCCCAGAAGAAGGGCGGCATCTGCGCCTTCGTCGACGCAGAACACGCGCTGGACCCGGTCTATGCACGCAAGCTTGGCGTCGATCTGCAGAACCTCTTGATCTCGCAGCCCGATACCGGTGAGCAGGCGCTCGAAATCACCGACACGCTGGTTCGCTCCGGCGCCGTCGACGTTCTCGTCGTCGACTCGGTCGCAGCGCTGACGCCGCGTGCCGAAATCGAAGGCGAAATGGGCGACAGCCTGCCGGGTCTCCAGGCCCGCCTGATGAGCCAGGCGCTGCGCAAGCTGACGGCCTCGATCTCGAAGTCGAACTGCATGGTGATCTTCATCAACCAGATCCGCATGAAGATCGGCGTCATGTTCGGTTCGCCTGAAACGACGACGGGCGGTAACGCGCTGAAGTTCTACGCCTCGGTTCGCCTCGACATCCGCCGTATCGGCGCGGTCAAGGAGCGCGAAGAGGTGATCGGCAACCAGACCCGCGTCAAGGTCGTCAAGAACAAGATGGCGCCTCCCTTCAAGCAGGTCGAATTCGACATCATGTATGGCGAAGGCGTTTCCAAGACCGGCGAGCTCGTCGATCTTGGAGTCAAGGCCGGCATCGTCGAGAAGTCGGGCGCCTGGTTCTCCTATAACAGCCAGCGCCTCGGCCAGGGCCGTGAGAACGCCAAGATCTTCTTGCGCGACAATCCGGATGTTGCCCGCGAGATCGAGACGTCGCTGCGCCAAAATGCCGGCCTGATCGCCGACCGCATTCTGCAGAACGGCGGACCCGATGCCAACGACAGCGACGGTGACGGCGAGCCCTGATCCTTTCCTGACAATTTGAGTGCCAGCCGGCCGCATTCGAGACCCGAATGCGGCCGGTTTCGTTTGCGGATGCCTGTGTGCTCTAAGCTGTCTGACGTTTGCCTGCTGGACAGTGGTTAATGCGGGCGATAAAAGCCACTGGATTTAAAGTTTTGACCTGCCTTGGGCAGCATTGAAGGGCATAGCATGAGCGGTGTGAATGATATCCGGTCGACCTTCCTCGACTATTTCAAGACCAACGGCCACGAAGTCGTGCCGTCCAGCCCGCTCGTGCCGCGCAACGACCCGACGCTGATGTTCACCAATGCCGGCATGGTGCAGTTCAAGAACGTCTTTACCGGTCTTGAAAAGCGTCCCTATTCGACGGCGGCGACGGCGCAGAAATGCGTGCGCGCCGGCGGCAAGCATAACGACCTCGACAATGTCGGCTATACCGCCCGCCATCACACCTTCTTTGAGATGCTCGGCAACTTCTCCTTCGGCGATTATTTCAAGGAACGGGCGATCGAGCTTGCCTGGAACCTGATCACCAAGGAATTCGGCATCGATGCCAAGCGCCTGCTGGTGACTGTCTATCACACCGACGACGAGGCTTTCGGCCTGTGGAAGAAGGTCGCCGGTCTTTCTGACGACCGGATCATCCGCATTCCGACCAGCGACAATTTCTGGGCGATGGGCGATACCGGCCCGTGCGGTCCGTGCTCGGAAATCTTCTACGATCACGGCGATCATATCTGGGGCGGCCCTCCCGGCTCGCCGGAAGAAGACGGCGACCGGTTCATCGAGATCTGGAACCTCGTCTTCATGCAGTACGAGCAGATCACTAAGGAAGAACGTGTCGACCTGCCGCGTCCGTCGATCGACACCGGCATGGGCCTCGAGCGCGTTGCGGCGCTGCTGCAGGGCAAGCATGACAATTACGACATCGACCTGTTCCGGGCGCTGATCGAGGCCTCGGAAGAGGCGACCGGCGTCAAGGCCGAAGGCGACCAGCGCGCCAGCCACCGTGTCATCGCCGATCACCTGCGTTCGTCGGCATTCCTGATCGCCGACGGCGTTTTGCCGTCCGCCGAAGGTCGCGGCTATGTCCTGCGCCGCATCATGCGCCGCGCCATGCGCCATGCCGAATTGCTCGGCGCCCGCGAGCCGCTGATGTGGAAGCTGCTGCCGGCACTGATCCAGCAGATGGGCCGGGCCTATCCGGAACTGGTGCGCGCGGAAGCGCTTATCACCGAGACCCTGAAGCTTGAGGAAACCAAGTTCCGCACCACCCTGAAGCGCGGCCTGTCGCTGCTTTCGGATGCGACAACGACGCTCGGCAAGGGTGACATGCTCGACGGCGAGACGGCCTTCAAGCTTTACGACACCTACGGCTTCCCGCTCGACCTGACGCAGGACGCTCTGCGCGCCCGCGAAATCAGCGTCGATCTCAGCGGCTTCACCGATGCCATGGAACGCCAGAAGGCGGAAGCGCGCTCGCATTGGGCCGGCTCCGGCGACAAGGCGACCGAAACCATCTGGTTCGAGCTGCGCGAAAAGCATGGCGCAAGCGAGTTTCTCGGCTATGCCACGGAGACGGCCGAAGGCGTCGTGCAGGCGATCGTCAAGGACGGTGCTGCCGTTGCTCAGGCTGCCAGCGGCGACAAGGTTCAAGTCGTCGTCAACCAGACGCCGTTCTACGGCGAGTCCGGCGGCCAAGTCGGCGATGCCGGTATCATCTCGTCCGATAATGCCAAGATCGAAATCACCGACACGCAGAAGCGCGGCGAGGGTCTATTCGTGCATATCGGCACGGTCGTCGAAGGCACGATCAAGGCCGGCGATGCCGTGGCCTTGACGGTCGATCATGCCCGTCGCTCGCAGATCCGCGCCAACCATTCGGCAACGCATCTGCTGCACGAGGCGCTGCGCGAGGTGTTGGGTACCCACGTAGCCCAGAAGGGTTCGCTGGTCACACCCGACCGCCTGCGCTTCGACGTGTCGCATCCCAAGCCGATGTCGGCGGACGAGCTCAAGGTGGTCGAGGACATGGCCAACGAGATCATTCTGCAGAATTCACCGGTCACGACGCGTCTGATGAGCGTCGACGATGCCCGTGCCGAGGGCGCCATGGCGCTGTTTGGCGAGAAGTACGGCGAGGAAGTGCGTGTCGTGGCCATGGGCCAAGGCCTGCATGGCGCCAAGACCGGCAAGCCTTATTCCATCGAGCTCTGCGGCGGCACGCATGTGTCTGCGACCGGTGATATCGGGCTGGTGCGCATTCTCGGCGACAGTGCCGTCAGCTCGGGCGTGCGCCGTCTCGAGGCGGTTACCGGTGAAGCGGCCCGTATCTATCTCGCTGAGCAGGACGACCGCGTGAAGACGCTGGCGTCTGCCCTCAAGGTGCAGGCCGGCGATGTGGTTTCGCGCGTCGAAGCGCTGATGGACGAGCGCCGCAAGCTGGAGCGCGAATTGGCCGATGCCAAGCGTAAGCTGGCGATGGGCGGCGGCCAGGGCGGTTCCGCCGATGAGGCGGCTCGCGAGATCGCAGGCGTCAAGTTCCTCGGCAAGACTATTACCGGGGTCGACCCCAAGGATCTGAAGGGCATTGCCGACGACGGCAAGGCGAGCCTCGGTTCCGGCGTCGTGACGCTGATCGGCGTCTCCGAAGACGGCAAGGCGAGCGCCGTTGTTGCCGTTACCGAAGATCTGGTCGGCCGCTTCAGCGCCGTCGATCTCGTGCGCATCGCATCTGCCGCGCTCGGCGGCAAGGGCGGCGGCGGCCGTCCTGACATGGCCCAGGCCGGCGGTCCGGATGGGGCGAAGGCCGATGAGGCGATCGAGGCGGTTGCCGCGGCACTCGCCGGCTGATCGATAAAGGCCCGGAGGGCAGGAGGTTCTCGATGAAGGTCCACCGCTCTCCGGCCAAGATGATCGGTCTCGCCTTTCTCTCGCTGCTCATGACAGCGCTCGCGCTTTTTGTCGGCTTCACCGGCTATCAGAAGGAAGGCGCGGGCGGTTTTCCTGTTTTCATCGGCATTATCGGCGGGCTTTTCTTCCTGCTCGCCTTCATCGCCATCGCATGGAAAGCCTTCGACCGGCGGCCCGTTCTGGATTTTTCCGATGAGGGCCTCCTGGCAACCGAGGTGGCGCCGCAGCGCATCGCCTGGCGCGATCTGCTGGCGGTGCGCGTCTTCCAGATTCACAAGCAGCGTTTCATCGAACTGCAGGTGACACCGCAGGCATCCGCCGCTTTGACGCTTTCGCGCATGGTGCGGCTGAACAATCGCGCGCTTGGAAAATCCAACGAATATCTGACGCTCTCGACAAGCGGCCTTGACCGTTCCGTCGAGGAGATCTTTTCGCTGATCCAGCAGCGGGCGGAGGCGGCGCGCCAGAGCTGAGCGCGCCGCAATCCGTTTCAGTTCCTCGATTGCAGAGCAAGCCGGCAGGCGAGCCCGGTGAAGATGGTCGCCAGCGCATATTGCGGCAGCCGTGGAAACCGGCGCATCGCCTTGAGGCGATTGCGTATCTGGCTTCCGAGCAGGATCACCGCACCATTCACCGCAAAGCCGATGATGTTGAGGATGCTTGCCAGTACGAGCATCTGGCTCGCCATCGAACCGGCATTCGGCTGGATGAACTGCGGAAAGAGGGCGAGCACGAAGAGCGCCATCTTCGGATTGAGCAGGTTTGTCGCCAGGCCCGTCGTGAAGATGCGGATGCCTGATATCCTTTGGACCGTTGACGTGGGCTCGAAGGCGGTCGTCTGCGAGCGGATCGTCTTGTAGGCGAGGTAGAGCAGGTAGGCGCAGCCCGCCCAGCGGACGGCCTCATAGGCGGCGGGGACGGTGACGAAGAGCTGCGACAGGCCGAAGGCAGCGGCGAGCGCGTGGCAATAGGTGCCGGCGGCAATTCCGGCATAGGTGAGAAAGCCTGCGGCGCGGCCCTGGCTGATGCTGCGCGAGGCGATCAGCAGCATGTCGGGTCCGGGCGTCGCGGTCAGCACCAGGGCTGCGGCGGCAAAGAGCATGAGTGTTGAAAAATCCGGCATTGTGAAATCCTCTTGGGTTCGAGCCGGAATTCCGGTCTATCAAGATTCGCGGGCCGCGCAAGTCCGCAGGATTTGTCAAATCGGGCTGTGCTTTCCTGCAGCCGATCGATTTGCATGAGGTTTGGCATGAACGGGCAAACGGCTTGGTCTCTCTATGAAAACCGCCTCCAGCGGGTTTCGGCCTATATCTACGACCACCTCGACGAGGAGCTGGATATGGCGCGGCTGGCCGAGATTGCCTGCATGTCGAGCTATCACTGGCACAGGATCTATCGCGCGGTTCATGGCGAGACGCTGGCGGCCACCGTCAAGCGGCTGCGGCTGCATCGCGCGGCGGGCGATATCGTCCGCACCGATCTTGATATCAGCGAGATTGCGAAACGATCGGGCTATCCCAATCTCCAGTCTTTCAACCGGATCTTCAAAGCCGTCTATGGCATGCCGCCGGCACGCTACCGGAAAGAGGGAAGCCACACAGTCTTCCAACCTCCGCTGCCAGGAAAGGCAACAGCCATGTTTGACGTGACCTTGAAGACCATCCAGCCGATCGACCTGATCGGCGTGCCGCATCGCGGCTCCTACATGCAGATCGGCAAGGCATTCGAGACGCTGTTCGGAACGCTGCATGCCCGCGGGCTGGCGAAACCCGACATGCGGATGATTGGCGTCTACTTCGATGATCCCGATATCGTTCCGGCCGACGAGCTGCGTTCGATCGCCTGCGTTGCCGGCGGCGCGGATATCGCAGCCGATCCGCCGTTCGAGCGCCGGCGGATCGATGGCGGCGAATATGCGGTTCTGCGCCACAAGGGACCCTATGCCGATATGCACAAGGCTTATCAGTGGCTTTATGGCGAGTGGCTGCCGGTTTCCGGCCGGCAGCTGCGCGATGCGTTGATGTTCGAGGACTATCTCAACAATCCCCGCGATACGCCGCCGACCGGATTGCTGACGGATATCTATATGCCGCTAGTATGAGGCGGCCTGCGGCATGCCCTTCAACGCCTCGTCGTCGATTGCGGCGGCGCGTTTGTAGGCCTCGCGGCTGGTGACGCGGCCGAGATAATCGGCAAAGGCCGGCCGCTTTTCGATGGAGCCGAAATTCAAGCCCCAGCTGACATGCGAGCCGACATAGACATCGGCGGCCGTGAAGCGGTCGCCGGCGATGTAGGCCGTCCCGGTCACGGCCTTCTCAAGTGTGTCCATGACATCGCCGAAGCTGCCATATCCGACGCTGCGGGCCTTGTCGGCAGGGGTGACGACGCCGAGCATGCGGATGGTGACGACCGATTCCAGCGGGCCTGCGGCAAAGAACATCCAGCGATAATAGGAGCCGCGCTCTTCGGCGCGCGGCGCCAGTTCATTCCCAGGGAAGGTATCGGCGAGGTAAGCGCAGATCGCGGCGCATTCGGTGACGACAGTGCCATTGTGACGGATCGCCGGGACCTTGCCCATCGGGTTGACCGAGAGATAATCCTCGCCCTTCATCGTGCCGCCGAAAGTCAGGATTTCCGTGCGGTAGGGAACACCTGTTTCCTCCAGCATCCAGCGGGCAATGCGCCCGCGCGACATCGGGTTCGTGTAAAATACCAGCTCTTCGGTCATGACCTCTCCTTCTCCATTATCGATATCTGGCGCAGGCCAGCGATGCGGCAATGTCTAGAGGAGGCTGCTGCCAGATTCTGTCAGTAGTCAGAGCTGCTTGCGGTATTGGATGAAGCCGGAGCGTTCGGCGATCTGGTCGTAGAGGCGGCGTGCCCGCTCGTTGGTCTCGTGCGTCATCCAGTAGAGCCGGCCGGCGCCATGCTCGCGCGCCAGATCGGCGACGCGCTCGATCAAGGCTGCGCCGGTGCCAAGCCCGCGCTGGTCCGCCTCGACATAGAGATCCTGCAGGTAGCAAGTCCATTTCGGCAGCCATGTCGAGCGATGGAAGATCGCGTGGACGATACCCTTCAACGTGCCGTCATCGTCGAAGGCGCCGAAGGCATGCATCGGCTCGTTTGCGGCGTGGAAGCGCGCCCAGGTGAGATCGGTGGTCTCAGGCGGAATGACGACTTCGTAGAAGCTCTGGTAGCCCTTCCACAGCGGCTCCCATGCAGCGCGGTCGGAAGGCGTGAGCAGGCGGATCGTCGTCATGTTCTGTTCCCTTGTTGATGAAATGAAAACGGCGGGAAGATCCCGCCGTTCTGCTGTTTGCTATTGCTGGCCGCCTCAGGCGCCCATGGCCTTCTGCAGGTTCTCGTCGATCTTGTCGAGGAAGGCAGTGGTGGAGAGCCAGGGCTGATCCGGGCCGATGAGCAGCGCCAGGTCCTTGGTCATGAAGCCGGCTTCGACGGTGTCGACGCAGACCTTTTCCAGCGTCGAGGCGAACTTTGCGAGTTCGGCATTGTCGTCCAGCTTGGCGCGGTGTGCGAGGCCGCGGGTCCAGGCGAAGATCGAGGCGATCGAGTTCGTCGAGGTTTCCTGACCCTTCTGGTGCTGGCGGTAGTGGCGGGTAACCGTGCCGTGAGCGGCTTCGGCTTCGACCGTCTTGCCATCCGGCGTGAGCAGAACCGAGGTCATCAGGCCGAGCGAACCGAAGCCCTGGGCAACCGTGTCGGACTGGACGTCGCCGTCGTAGTTCTTGCAGGCCCAGACGTAGCCGCCGGACCACTTCAGAGCCGAAGCGACCATGTCGTCGATCAGGCGGTGTTCGTAGGTGATGCCGAGTTCCTTGAACTGATCCTGGAATTCAGCTTCGTAGACTTCCTGGAAGATGTCCTTGAAGCGGCCGTCATAGGCCTTCAGGATGGTGTTCTTGGTCGACAGGTAGACCGGCCACTTGCGCATCAGGCCGTACATCATCGAGGCGCGGGCGAATTCGCGGATCGACTCGTCGAGGTTGTACATCGCCATGGCAACGCCGGAACCGGGGGCGTCGAAGACGTCCTTCTCGATGACAGTGCCGTCTTCGCCGACGAACTTGATGGTCAGCTTGCCCTTGCCCGGGAATTTGAAGTCGGTGGCGCGGTACTGGTCGCCGAAAGCGTGACGGCCGACGACGATCGGCTTGGTCCAGCCCGGAACGAGGCGCGGAACGTTCTGGCAGATGATCGGCTCGCGGAAGATGACGCCGCCGAGGATGTTGCGGATCGTGCCGTTCGGGCTCTTCCACATCTGCTTGAGGTTGAATTCCTTGACGCGGTCTTCGTCCGGCGTGATCGTCGCGCACTTGATGCCGACGCCGTGCTTCTTGATGGCGTTGGCGGCGTCAACGGTGACCTGATCGTTGGTGGCGTCGCGGTTTTCGACCGAGAGGTCAAAATAGTCGATTTCGAGGTCGAGATACGGATGGATCAGCTTGTCCTTGATAAGCTGCCAGATGATGCGCGTCATTTCATCGCCGTCGAGATCGGCGACGGGGTTAGCGACCTTGATCTTTTTCATGTATCTGCCTCGTAAGCTTGATGGGGACTGGGTCCCGTGGCGGGTGATTTCTAAAATCCCGAGGGCTATAGCATTGTGTGCCCGGAACGCAAAGCCGCAAGCGCCCCCGAAAGCGGATTTTGGGGGCCATTGCCAAGCGCGCGAATTCGGCTAGTGTCCGCGGCAATTGCTTCGTTAACGGACATTTCATCATGAAGACGATTGCCTTGCTGATCGCCGGTTTGGCCGGCCTGCCGACGCTCGCAACTGCCGCCGATATTCCGGCGCCGGTTCAGGAAATCATGGACGCGACGGTCAACAACTGGTCGGGCGACGACATCGAGTGGGTCGACATTTTCGATGCGGCAAAACTCGACAAGATCTACAGCAAGGATTTCGCCGCCAAGTATCGTGAAGCGGCCAAACATCCGGCCGTCGACGACGGCATTTCGCCCTTCGATTACGATGTGATCATCAATGGCCAGGATGCTTGCCCGCTCGAGGATCTGAAGCTGACGCCGCAGAAGACGGCCGAGGGAGAGGACGAGGTCGTCGTCTCGTTCCGGAAGATGGGCTGCGCCGATGGCGACGAGGCGAAGGCCGTCTCGACCGTGCGTTTCGAGATGGTGACCGAGGACGGCAAGCCTGTCGTCGACGACATCATGCTGCAGGATGACGAGACCAAGGAGACGAGCTCACTGAAATCGACGATGGACGAGATCGCCAAACAGTAGGCGCCGTCAGCCGTTTGATTTTGGCCTTTGCGGCGGTATGTCCGGGTAGCGCATCTTTCGAGATTCCGGTGCGTGAGGGCTTATCTGTTGTTTTCGGGTTTCGATCTTCGCGACTGGTTGCTTGCCAACGATCCGGCGCTGTCGCGCTTGCGGATCGCATCGCGCGTGACACTGACGATCGTCATCTCCTTCGCGATCCTGTTTGCCATCCACCTCTTCGCCGTGCCGCTGCCGACGGCGTCCTACGGTCTCGGTATCCTGCTCTCGATCGAGGGTGGGGTTGCCGTGCGCGACAAGGGCAATGCGCAGCAGCTGGTCACCCGGCTGCTTGGCTGCGTCGCCAGTCTGGTGGTGGTCGGGGTCGCGGCGGCGCTGGAGGGCCACCGGGTTCTCTCGGACCTTGCCTTTCTCGTCGTGATCTTCCTGGCGGCGTCCGCCCGCGTCTTTGGGGCGCGCGGCTTTGCGATCGGCATGTTCGCCTTCACCTCCTATTTCATGGGCGCCTATTTCCAGCCTGATATTGCGGAACTGCCGCTGGTGGCGGTCGGCCCCGTCGTTGCGGCGCTGACGGGGCATGTCATGCGCGTCATGGTCATGCCCGAGGATTGGCGCCGCGACCTTCTGCGATCGCTGGAAAGCGTGCAGGGCAGGGTGAACCAGATCCTTTTCAAACTCGCCGCCCTCGCATCCGAAGGGAAAGTCGCCGAGCATGATCGCCGGGAACTGCGGGTGCTCGAGGAGCGGCTGAAGGAAGTCGTGCTGATGGCCGAAAGCTTCATTCCGCGCCCGGCCGGCGGCGTGTTCGACAAGGGCGGCGACCCGGCGGCGGAACTGGCGATCCGGCTCTTCGATCTGCACCTTGCCGCCGAAAGCGCCATCGTGCTCAGCCTGCAGAGTGTTCCGGATTTCGCTCTTGTCCATGCCATTATCGAGGGCCGGCACAGGGGGCTCGATGAGGACAGGGACGCATCACCCGATGCTGCAGCGGAGACGCGTCGGGCGCTCTTCTGGCTCGGTGAAACGAAATGTCACCTGGGGGAGACAATAGCTGAGGCGCGGCTGACCAATTTTGCCGGGATACTGCCCGCGGAAGACCAGGCTGCCGCCACCGGGATCGACTTCTCGCTCAACAACCCGCAGATCAGGTCGACTCTGCAGATCACGCTCGCGGCCGCGCTGGCAATGAGCCTTGGTCTGCTCCTGTCGCGCGAGCGGTGGTTCTGGGCCGTGCTGGCCTCGTTCCTGGTGTTCACCAATACCAATTCGCGCGGCGACACCGCGATGAAGGCGTTGCAGCGGTCGCTCGGTACGCTGTTCGGCATTGCGATCGGTCTTGGTCTGGCGACGCTGATCGGCAGCGAGGATGCAGTCGGTATCCCGGTCGCCATCGTCTGTATCTTCCTCGCTTTCTACTTCCTGCAGATTTCCTATGCGACGATGACCTTCTTCATCTCGATCGTGCTCTGCCTTGTCTACGGGATGACCGGGGCGCTGACCGTCGATCTGCTGGCGCTGCGCTTCGAGGAGACGCTGATCGGCGCGATTGCCGGGACGGCGGTTGCCTTTCTCGTCTTCCCGGCGCGCACCCGCGGCGCGCTCGATGCGGCCCTCCGGAAATGGTTCGATGCACTCGACGCGCTGCTTGCCGCTACCATAGACGGGAAGCCGCGCTATGAGCTGATCGGTCTGTCGCAGACTCTCGATGCGGCCTATCGGGATGTGACGGTTGCGGCGCGGCCACTTGGCTCCACCTGGTCTGTCGTGACGCGACCGGGGCCTATTCGCCAGACGCTGGCGATCTTCCTGTCGGGAACCTATTGGGCGCGGATCGTCGCGAGTTCGCTTGGTGGCAATATGGGTGCCGACGACCACGAACAGATCGTTGCTGCGCTGAGACAGGCGCGGGCGCGGATTGCCGAGATCGCGCCTCGCGGTTCCGAGTGCTTCTTCGTCGAGCGGCAGTCGCCGTCATCCGCGGCACGCAATCTGCCGATCTCGGCTCAGGGTTCGCGGCTGGGCGTCGAGATGATCGGCGGCGTGCTCGATCGGCTCTATCCGGCGGCATAAGCCTTGCCGTTTGCCGCCAGCGGGGCTATTCCGGCTCGAAAGCAAGGACGGCGCATATGGCAGGCACAAACAGCGAGCGGCAACTTCTGACCGAGGGACCGGCGATCATTCTGGTCGAACCGCAGATGGGCGAGAATATCGGCATGGTGGCGCGCGCCATGGCGAATTTCGGCCTTTCGGAGCTCCGGCTCGTCAATCCGCGCGACGGCTGGCCGAACGAGCGGGCGCAGGCGACGGCGTCCAAGGCCGATCACGTCATCGAGGCGACCAAGGTTTACGACACGCTGGAAGAGGCGATTGCCGACCTCAATTTCGTCTATGCGACGACGGCGCGCGAACGCGACGGTTTCAAGCCGGTACGCTCTCCGGTCGTTGCGGCGGAGACGTTGCGGACGAAATTTCGGGCAGGCGAGGGCACAGGTATCCTCTTCGGCCGCGAGCGCTGGGGCCTCACCAATGAGGAAGTGGCGCTGGCCGACGAGATCGTCACCTTCCCTGTCAATCCTGCCTTTGCCTCGCTGAACATCGCTCAGGCGGTGCTGCTGATGTCCTATGAGTGGATGAAGTCGGGTATGGAGGATCTCTCCGACGTGCCGTTCCAGGCGATGGAGCAGACGCAATCGACCAAGGAGCAGCTGTTCGGTTTCTTCGACCAGCTCGAGGAGGCGCTGGAAGCGCGCAATTATTTCCATCCGCCCGCGAAAAAGCCCAAAATGGTGGACAACCTCAGGGCCGTCCTCTCCCGCCGCGCCTTCACGGAACAGGAAATCAGTGTGCTGCGCGGCGTAATCTCCTCCCTCGACCGTTTCTCGCGGCAATATCCGCGCGGAAGCCGGTCTCCCGCAGTTGCCAAGGAACAGCCGAAAGATGACGTCAGCGGCGAATGAGCTGAAACCGGTCCTGGTCTTCGATTCCGGTATCGGAGGGCTGACCGTGCTGCGCGAGGCGCGCGTGCTGATGCCGGAGCGCGGCTTCATCTATGTCGCCGACGATGCCGGATTTCCCTATGGCGGTTGGGAAGAGCAGGCTCTGAAGGAGCGCGTCATCGCGCTCTTCGGCAGACTGCTGCACGACTATGACCCCGAAGTCTGCATCATCGCCTGCAACACGGCCTTCACGCTTGTCGGCGCCGATCTCAGGGCGGCCTTTCCGCAGATGACCTTTGTCGGCACGGTGCCGGCGATCAAGCCTGCGGCCGAGCGGACCCGCTCGGGGCTCGTTTCGGTTTTGGCGACGCCCGGGACCGTCAAGCGCGCCTATACGCGCGACCTGATCCAGTCCTTCGCGCAGCAATGTCACGTTCGTCTCGTCGGTTCGGAGAACCTGGCGCGGATGGCCGAGGCCTATATTCGCGGCGAGACGGTTTCGGATGAGGCCGTGACGGCCGAAATCGAGCAGTGCTTCGTCGAGAAGGACGGGCGCAAGACCGATATCGTCGTGCTCGCCTGTACGCATTATCCGTTCATGGCCAATCTCTTCCGCAGGCTCGCGCCCTGGCCGGTCGACTGGCTCGATCCGGCCGAGGCGATTGCGCGGCGCGCCCGCAGCCTGGTGCCGCAGGTGGTGGACGCCGTTCATCCTGACAACTTCGACTTTGCCGTCTTCACGTCGGGCAATCCTGACTTCGCGACGGCGCGGCTGATGCAGGGTTTCGGCCTCAGCACGCGATAGGTGATCCGCGCTTTCCTTAGGCGCGGCAATGACGCAGATTTGTCGATGGGGAATCAGAAGCGGCGCCTTCCGCCTCTGAGAATGAAGGGATGCGCGCCGTGCCGCTTCAAAGACTTGTCATGCTGATTTTCTTCCTGCAGCCGATTGCTTTCGGGGCATGGCTGCCGCGTATCCCGGACGTGCAGGCGAAGCTGAACCTCGGCACCGCGGATCTGGCGATCGCGCTGCTCGGCCTGCCGATCGGTACGCTGTTGACCCTGTCTTTCGCCGGCCGCGTCGTCTCGCGCATCGGGGGACGGGCGGCGATCATCTATGGCTTTGTCTTCTTCCTCGCCGTCGTCTCACTGCCCGCCTTCGCGCCGACCGTGACGCTTCTGTTCTTCTCGCTGATGATCCTTGGCGTGGCGCTCTCGACCGTCGAACTCGGCATGAATGTCGAGGCCGACCTGACGGAGAAAGTGACGGGGCTGATCATCATGAGCCGCTCGCATGGCTTCTGGAGCCTCGGCATCATGTTCGGCAGCCTGCTCGGCGCCGGTGCGATTGCCATCGGCGCGCCGCCGCATTGGTCGATCCTCGGCATTGCTGTCGTCGTGCTGCCGATTGCGCTCTTCGTAAGCACCCGGCTGCCGAAACTGCCGGAAAGTCACCATGCGGAGACGGCGAAGACATATCGCTTCAAGCTGCCCGGTCTGGCACTGATCGGCATCTGCGCCTTCGTCTTCGGCGTGACGATGACCGAGGGGGCTATTGCCGACTGGTCGGCGGTTTATCTCCGTGATGTCTTCGGCTCCGAGGGCGCGCAGATGGGGCTGGGCTATTCCGTCTTCGCCTTCATGGTGGCGGCGGGCCGCTTCAGCGGCGATTACATGAAGGGCCGCTTCGGGCCCGTGGCGATCGCGCGCGGATGCGGCATTGCCTCGCTTGCCGGGATGCTGATCATCCTGGTGGCGCCAGCGCCGCCGTTTGCGCTCCTCGGCTTTGCGGCGATCGGCGTCGGCGTCTCCGTTGGTTTTCCGCTCGCTGTGACGGCGGCGGCGGCGCTGACCGACCGCCCGGCGGCTGCGAGCCTGGCGATCCTGTCCTTCGTGGCGCTGCTCGGCTTTCTCGTCGGGCCGCCGATCATCGGTTTTATCGGTGAATATTGGGGCTTGCGGATCGGGCTTGCGGTGCTGATGGTGCCGCTGTTCGTCAGCCTGATCTTCACGCATATGCTGACGCCGCGCGCTACCGAGAATAGCGGCCGGCTGGTCGAGCGCGAGGTCGTCTGAACGCTCGCGTCTTTCTGTGGGTTTTTGCGCCAAACGGGTAACAATCGCGGCGGCGAATATGCTAGACACGCCGGTGAAATCTTAAGGGGAATCAGACTTGCAGGTTGGCATCGATATGGGAACGGCGTCCGGCAGCAGCCCGGCGACACTCGATATCGAGGAGCTGCTGGCAACGCGCCTGCTCGTTCAGGGCAATTCCGGCTCCGGCAAGTCGCATCTGCTGCGGCGGCTGCTTGAGCAATCCGCCCAATGGGTTCAGCAGGTGATCATCGATCCCGAAGGCGACTTCGTGACGCTCAGCGACCGTTTCGGCCATATCGTCGTCGATGGCGAGCGCACCGAGGCAGAGCTTGCCGGTATCGCCAACCGTATCCGCCAGCACCGCGTTTCCTGCGTACTGACACTCGAAGGCCTTGATATCGAGCAGCAGATGCGCGCTGCGGCGGCCTTCCTCAACGGCATGTTCGATGCCGACCGCGAATATTGGTATCCTGTTCTCGTCGTCGTCGACGAAGCGCAGATGTTTGCGCCCTCCGTTGGCGGCGATGTCTCAGAAGACGCGCGCAAGATGTCGCTCGGCGCGATGACCAACCTGATGTGCCGCGGCCGTAAGCGCGGTCTGGCGGGCGTCATCGCCACGCAGCGTCTGGCAAAGCTTGCGAAGAATGTCGCGGCCGAAGCCTCGAATTTCCTGATGGGCCGCACCTTCCTCGATATCGATATGGCGCGCGCTGCCGATCTTCTCGGCATGGACCGGCGCCAGGCGGAAATGTTCCGCGATCTGAAGCGCGGAAATTTCGTCGCTCTCGGCCCGGCGCTGTCTCGCCGTCCGCTGCCGATCCAGATCGGCAATGTCGAGACCTCGGCGCGCTCGTCGAGCCCGAAGCTGATGCCGCTGCCGGATGCGCCGCAGGACGTCGAGGACCTGATCTTCACGCCGGATCCCGAAGAGTTCCAGCGGCCGTTGGTGCGCCGCGCGGCACCGGCGCCGCGCCCGACGACCGATATCCTTGCCGAGCTGTCGCGCTCGGCGCCCGCCGCAGTCCCGGCGCCTTCCGAGCCGCGCTCCAGCCAGCCGGAACTGTCTGCCGAGGAGCGCGAAGAGCGCCTGTCCGGCGTGCTCTCCGAAATCCTCGACGATCCCTCATCGGGCTTCCGTACGGATTCGGTGCTCTACCAGGAATTCCTTGTGCGGCTGCGTATGCGCCGCGTTCCCGGTCCGCCGCTGTCGCTGCAGGACTTCCGCCGCCGCGTGGCCGTATCGCGCTCGGGCGTCGATCCCGAAATGGCCGCCAGCGAAGGCTGGGCCACGGCGCTCTCGCTGTCGAATGGCGTGACCGACGATCTGCAGGGCGTGTTCCTGATGATGGCGAAGGCAGCGCTCGGCGGCGAACCATGCCCGTCCGACGCCCGCATCGCCCGCGCTTACGGCACCCATTCCGCCCGCCGCGCCCGCCGTCTGCTCGGCTATTTCGAAGAACAGGGCCTGATCGTCGTCCACACCGATTTCACCGGCAAGCGCATCGTCGCTTTCCCTGACCTGCAGGCTGAGACCGCGCCGGGTTCGGCTGACGCGCCTGACGACGATGCGCTGAAGAGCGCTGCCGAGTAAGGCTCCGAACTAAATTTCGATCTGATAGAGCGCGCTGCTGCCACCGATAACGGGATCGGTGCTGATGTACCGGTCAAAGGTAGCGAGGTGGCCGCCATGTCGCACCGCCAAACCGAGCAGATAGGTATCGGTAATCTGCTGGTATGAGCGCAGCTGGTTCGGCCTGAAGATACTGCCTTCCAGAATGCTTATTGCTTCCGGCCAGAATTCATAGCCGGGAAGCGCTTTGGGTGCGGCGAGCATTTCGGCGACGACGACAGGCGAGTTCGTACTGTTCGGATAGCGCGGGTTGGAGACAATTCTGATCAGGCCGTTCTCGGTGATCGCGCATGTCGCCCATCCATCCCGGTTTCTCTCGAACCATCGATGGGCGGGCTCATGATGTTCGTGATTGCTGTCGATGAGCGCGATCAGCACGTTGACGTCGAGCAGATAGCTCACGAATTCTCATCGCGGAGAGCGTTGACGATCTGCATGGTGACGGGCTTTCCCTGCGCGCGCTGCGGCAGCAGGGGGATATTGTTGCGCGTCTCCCGCGGACGGTTCTCCTCGATGGAGCGACGCGCGAGTTCGGAAATGATTTCGTCGACCGTCTTATGCTGCTCTTCGGCCATGGCCTTCGCAGCTTCCAGGACGTCGTCATCGATTGCCAGAACGGCCTTCATCCGAGATCTCCAATTGCCCAGAATGAAAAATAGCGGCGAACGCCATATTTCTCAACGGATGTAGCTTAAACCCAGCTCTGGATGACTTCCGGGCTGGCGTGAATGCAGGTCAGTTCCAGCCGTGTCGTGCCGACATTCTTGAAGCAGTGGGGTGTCTCGGCGTTGACGACGACGATGTCGCCGGGGTTGGGGTCGAGCGTCTCTTCGCCGACGGTGAAGCGGGCCTGTCCCGCGCGGACGATCCACATTTCGGTATAGGGATGGACATGCAGGGCAGGGCCTTGGCCCGGCTCATTGTCTATGAGGAAGATCGAGACGGGTGCGCCGAACGCGCCGCCCTCGAAAAGGATCGTGCGGTTCGGAGACTGTTTCTGATTTTCGCGGCTGATGACGTGGAACATGATTTCCTCCCTTGGAACCTGCGCCAGACTTCGCTATCAATTTATCTTAGTGAGAAGATAATCCGATTTATCTTCTCGTCAAGATAAATCGGATTTGACCATGACGACTGAAGATCACGTTGACCGGCTGCGTGCTCTCTGGGCCCAGGAACTACCGGATCTCGATACGACGCCGATGAGCATTCTCGGCCGCATCTACCGGCTGTCCAATCTTGTGCGGCCGTCGATCGAGGCGACCTTTGCGGAATTCCATCTCGATCGCGGCGAGTTCGATGTGATCGCGACGATCCGCCGGTCCGGGCCGCCTTACCGGATGATCCCGACGGAGCTTTACCGTCACCTGATGATCTCCTCCGGCGGGTTGACCCACAGGCTCGACCGGCTGGAGAAGGCTGGGCTGGTCACGCGCGAGCGCTCGGATCAGGACAAGCGCAGTTTCGTCGTGGTACTAACCGCAGAGGGTATCCGCCGCGCCGAGGCTGCTTTTCGCGAGGACATGGGCCGGGAGCTCGGTCTCCTCGATGCGCTCGATGAGGGGGAGCGCCGGGCGTTGTCCGGTCTGCTGCGCAAGCTTGCGGGGTCGCTCGAGCCGGGCGAAGGCGAGGCGCCGGCGGCAGATTCCGTTTGACAATCCCGTGACTTATCCATAAAGACCGCGCCAGCACCGGGCAGCAATGTCCGGTGTTTCATTTGACATGTCCCGTGGATTCATCCCGTTCGCGTAATGGTTTGGTCCTGTCGGGCTTTCGAGAGAAAGCCAAAGGAGGGCGTGTTTCCTTCGCGCGGTTTGGCAACAAACCGTTCTAACACTCTGAAAGGAAATACGATGAGCAAGCGCGAATCGTCCAAGTACAAGATTGACCGCCGTATGGGCGAAAACATCTGGGGCCGTCCTAAGTCCCCGGTGAACCGCCGCGAATACGGCCCGGGCCAGCATGGTCAGCGCCGCAAGGGCAAGCTCTCTGACTTCGGTGTGCAGCTGCGCGCCAAGCAGAAGCTGAAGGGCTACTACGGTGACCTGCGCGAAAAGCAGTTCCGTGCGATCTTCGACGAAGCCAACCGCCGCAAGGGTGACACTTCCGAAAACCTGATCGGTCTTCTGGAGTCCCGTCTCGACGCGATCGTTTATCGCGCCAAGTTCGTCCCGACCGTTTTCGCAGCCCGCCAGTTCGTGAACCACGGCCACGTGACCGTGAACGGCGTCCGCGTCAACATCGGTTCTTACCGTTGCAAGGCCGGCGACGTCATCGAAGTTCGCCAGAAGTCGAAGCAGCTCGTAACGGTTCTGGAATCCATCTCTCTCGCTGAGCGTGATGTTCCCGACTACATCGAAGTTGATCACAACAAGATGGTTGCGACCTTTGCACGCGTTCCTTCGCTCTCCGACGTTCCGTACCCGGTCGTCATGGAGCCGCATCTGGTGGTCGAATTCTATTCGCGTTAATCGCGAGGCGTTTTCGCATACGGAAAAGCCGCCTCACAGGGCGGCTTTTTTGTTCTCTGGAGAGAAGTCATGGTGGATTTGCAGGCAGTCCTCGACAGCATCTACAAGGAACTGACGCCGCGGATCGGCGAGGGCAAGGTTGCGGATTACATTCCCGAGCTCGCCAAGATCGATCCCAACCAGTTCGGGATGACGATCGCCACGACGGACGGCAAGATCTACAGCGTCGGCGATGCTGCCGTAGCCTTCTCCATCCAGAGCATTTCCAAGGTCTTCATGCTGACGCTGGCGCTCGGCAAGGTGGGCGAGAGTCTGTGGAAGCGCGTCGGCCGCGAGCCGTCGGGCTCGGCCTTCAATTCCATCGTCCAGCTGGAGCATGAGAGCGGGATTCCCCGCAATCCCTTCATCAATGCCGGCGCCATTGCCGTCACCGATGTCGTCATGGCCGGCCATGCGCCGCGCGAGGCGATCGGCGAGCTGCTGCGCTTCGTGCGCTATCTCGCGGACGACGAATCCGTCACCATCGACGAGAAGGTGGCGCGCTCGGAAACGCAGACGGGCTACCGCAATTTCGCGCTCGCCAATTTCATGCGCGCCTACAAGAATATCGATCATCCGGTCGAGCATGTGCTCGGCGTCTATTTCCATCAATGCGCGCTGTCGATGACCTGCGAGCAGCTGGCTCGCGCCGGGCTGTTCCTGGCGGCGCGCGGCAGCAACCCGGTCACCGGCCATTCCGTCGTTTCACCGAAGCGGGCGCGGCGTATCAATGCGATGATGCTGATGTGCGGGCATTACGACGGATCGGGCGATTTCGCCTACCACGTCGGCCTTCCCGGCAAGAGCGGCGTCGGCGGCGGTATCTTTGCGGTGGCGCCCGGGATCGCCTCGATCGCCGTCTGGTCTCCGGGCCTCAACAAGGTCGGCAATTCGCAGCTTGGCGCCGTGGCGCTGGAAATGCTGGCGGCGCGCACCGGCTGGTCGGTTTTCGGCGATTGATGCTGTGTCCTGCCGCTGCTTTCTGCTAAGGCAGATCAACTGACGATCCGGAAGAGACGATGAATATCGCTGCCAACATTGCCGACGCCCTCGATGAAACCACCGAAGACGGTGGTATCGCTCACGCGCTGTTTGCCGATGCGCCGCGTTCGGTCTCGTTCAACAAGCTGCGCAAGCGTCTGCTGCGCAATGTGCGTCAGGCATTCGACGATTTCGGTATGCTGAAGGGCCAGAAGCGCTGGCTGATCGGCGTTTCCGGCGGCAAGGACTCCTACGGTTTGCTCGCGCTGCTGCTCGACCTCCAATGGCGTGGCCTGCTGCCGGTGGAGCTGATCGCCTGCAATCTTGACCAGGGCCAGCCGAATTTCCCAAAGCATATCCTGCCGGAATACCTGACCGGTATCGGCGTGAAGCATCGGATCGAGTATCGCGACACCTATTCGATCGTGAAGGAAAAGGTGCCGGAGGGCGCGACCTATTGCTCGCTCTGTTCGCGTCTCCGCCGCGGTAATCTCTACCGGATCGCCAAGGAGGAGGGTTGCGATGCGCTGGTGCTCGGCCACCACCGCGAGGACATCCTCGAAACCTTCTTCATGAACTTCTTCCATGGCGGGCGTCTTGCCTCCATGCCGGCGAAGCTGCTGAACGATGAGGGCAACCTCATGGTTCTGCGACCGCTGGCCTATTGCGCCGAAGACGACATGGCGAAGTTCGCTTCTGCCATGCAGTTTCCGATCATTCCCTGCGATCTCTGCGGTTCGCAGGACGGCCTGCAGCGCAATGCGATGAAGGATATGCTCGCCGATATCGAGCGGCGCATGCCCGGCCGTAAGGATACGATGCTCAGGGCACTCGCCCACGTGAACCCGTCGCATCTTCTCGATCCCAAGCTTTTCGATTTTTCGAGCCTGATGGTCACCGAACCGTCATCGAAGAGCGAGTAACTGGGCGGACGCCCGAAACAGGAACATGCCATGACCTCGAATATTGATGTAACGACGCTCTCCGATCTTCTCCGGCGGGCGGCGAAGGCCGAGATATTGCCGCGCTTCCGCCGCCTCGGCAGCGGCGACGTCCGCGCCAAGACGGAAGCGACCGATCTGGTGACGGAGGCCGACGAGCAGGCCGAGCGGATGATCAAGGCGGAGGCTGCAAAGCTGTGGCCCGAAGCGCTGTTCATCGGCGAGGAATCGGTCGCAGCCGATCCGGCATTGCTCGACCGTCTCGAGGGCGCCGATCTCGCGATTATTGTCGATCCCGTCGATGGCACGTTCAATTTCGCGTCGGGCATTCCGGCCTTCGGCGTGATGGCCTCGGTCGTCTCGAAGGGCGAGACCGTGGCCGGCATCATCTACGATCCGATGGGCGACGACTGGGTGCTGGCGGAGAAGGGCAGCGGCGCCTGGCTGAAGCGCCCGGATGGCGAGACGGAGCGGCTGAAGGTTGCCGAGCCCGTCGAGCTCGGCCAGATGGTCGGCATGGCTTCGACCGGTTTCTTCGCGAAAGAGAAGCGCGCCGAGATCCTCGCCAATCTCGCCAAGGTCCGCTTCCTCGCCAATTATCGCTGCGCGGCGCATGAATACCGCGCCTTCGCGTCAGGCCATGTGCACTATCTCTCGTACAACAAGCTGATGCCGTGGGATCACCTGGCGGGGACATTGATCTCGCAGGAAGCCGGCGCCTATGCTGCCCGTTTCGACGGCTCGCCCTATCTGCCGCACCATGTCGACGGCGGACTGCTGATCGCACCGGACAAGGCGTCGTGGGAGTTGCTGCGGAAAGAGGTCTTCACCGTCTAAGTTGGTGAGGGCGCAAGCTTCGGTCCAGCCCGGATAGATAGGAGGAAACGTATATTTCCTCCCAAGCATTTTGATCACGAACCGGCCCCGCTCATCGAGCGGGGTTTTTCGTTTGCGCGACGGTTCAGTTCGTCGAGCTGGTCGTCAGCTGATCGACCGGAACAATCGGATTGCTCTGGGGAAGGGAGGCGATGGCGAACATCGCGAAAGCATAAGCGGCAAACACAGAAGCCGCGATGGTGGTCTTGATCATGTCTTGCTCCATCGTTGCCTGCTAAAACTAACCCCAAAGAGCGATGGCAACAAGGAATATGAACGCCAGATGAACGGAATGTCATCGCAATGCGGCCTTTTGGTAGTCGCTGTGTGGTTCCTGCACCATGAATGGTTGCGGTGAACCCCGGCACGGAAGGAACGAGTCGCGCGGTGATTCGTTGAGTCGCGTGTTTTGCGTGAGGTATTGCGTCATGGAAAAGACTGACATCCGGAAATTCGATCCCGTCAGGCTGAAGCTGCGCGGCCGCAACCGCGTCGTCCGTTCGGTGCACGATGCCTACCGGATGATGGTCACCGAATGGCCGGTTGCCGATGGGCCGGCGCTCTATCGCGCCGAGGTGACCTGCCTCGATGTCTTCAATGGCGCGGTCGGCGCCAGGGAGGCGCGCAAGAAGTTCATCGCCGCCGTCAACGAGGCGCATCTGCCCTATATGGACTGACAGCAAAAGGCCCGCTCGAGAGCGGGCCTTCGTTTTTTAGAAATGTGCGGCACCCGCATCCAGCTGCGGGCTGTCGCCGGGATGGGTGAAGAGCTTGCCCTTCTCGGCCCAGAGCGTGGCTGCAACGCTGACGGCGCCGAAGATCGCAAAGCCGGCGAAGAGCGGCTGCACCGTGCCGTTGAACATCTGGCCGACGGCGCCGCCGAGCACCGCACCGAAGGTCGTCGAGACGAAGCCGGTGATGGCAGTGGCGGTGCCCGCAAGATTGCCCATCGGCTCGAGGCTGATGGCCGTGAAGTTGGTGGCGATGACGGCAAACATCATCAGCAGCACGGTGAAGAGCGCGTAGTCGAGCACGAAATTGACCGTGCCGCCGAGCGCCATCACGTAGCCGAAAGCCGATACCAGCGTGAAGAGGATGACCGCTGCATGCGAAATGCGGCGCATGCCGAAGGTGCGGACGAAGAAGCCATTGGCGAAGTTGGCGACGGCAATGCCGCCGGCGGTCGCCGCAAAGGCGATCGGCAGCCAGTCGCCGAGGCCGTAGACCTCGCCGAAGACCTGCTGGACGGAGATGACATAGGCGCTGATGACGCCGGTGAACATCGTCAGGCCGATCATGTAGCCGCAGGTGATACGGTTGGTCAGCACGGTCTTGAAACCGTCGGTGACGGCGCGGACGGAGAGCGGGATGCGCTCCTCACGCGGTAGCGATTCCTTCAGGCGGCTTGCTGCCCAGATGAACAGGATCGAGCCGACGAGACCGAGCAGGATGAAGATCCAGTGCCAGTTGGCGTAGCTGATGATCAGCTGGCCGACCGACGGCGCGACGATCGGCACGATCATGAAGACGATCATGACGAAGGACATGACGCGCGCCATCTCGCGGCCGCCGAAGCAGTCGCGGACGATTGCCATGCTGGTGATGCGCACGGCAGCACCGCCGATGCCCTGGACGAAGCGCATGACGAGCAGCATCTCGAAGCTTGAGGTTGCGGCTGCGCCGAACATGGCGAGCACGTAGACTGCGAGACCGCCGAGCAGGATGTTGCGGCGCCCGAAGGCATCGCAGAGGCTGCCGAACAGGATCTGCGAGACGCCGAAGCCGAAGAAGAACACGGCAATGACGAGCTGGGCATCATTGGTGTTGGTGACATTGAGCGAGTGCCCGATGGCGGGCAGGGCAGGCAGCATGCTGTCGATCGCCATGGCGATGCTGGCTGTCATGATCGCGATGGTGATGACGAATTCCGCAAAGCCCATGCCGATGCGGCGCGAGCCCTGGTTTTCGACGTGCGGCGTGTGATCCGGCGCCATGATGAATTACCCCCAAGAAAGAATGCGTCCGGCGGATCAGACCGCCGGATTATGTGGCTGGAACAGCCGTCCCTTTTCGGCAACGAGCACGAAGGCAAGGCCGATGAAGGCGACGGTGAAATAACCGATGACCATCGGCAGCGCCGAGCCGTCGAATGCCTGGCCGATGGCTGCGCCAATCGCCGCTCCGCCGATCGTGCTGGTGAAGCCGAGCACCGACGAGGCGGTGCCGGCGACATGACCGAGCGGCTCCATGGCGAGCGAATTGAAGTTCGAGCCGATCCAGCCGAACTGGAACATCGCCAGACCGAACAGGCAGATGAAGACCGGGAACGGCGTCGGCTGCGGCCCATAGAGCTGCACGAGCAGCCAGATCGTGTTGACGACGATGAAGCCGACCAGCGAGGCATGCGACAGGCGCCGCATGCCGAAGCGACCGACAAGGCGCGCATTCAGGAACGACGAGAACGACATGAAGATCGCCACACCGGCGAAGGCGAAGGGGAAGTAGACCCCGAGCCCGTAGATGCCGACATAGATCTGCTGTGCCGAGTTGATGAAGCCGAAGAGCGCGCCGAAGACGACGGTGGTCGCCAGCGTGTAGCAAAGCGCGCTGCGGTTGGTCAGAACCACCTTGAAACCGCCGATGACAGACTTGGCCGTGAACGGACGGACATTGGCGGGCGCCAGCGTTTCCGGCAGGCGGTTATAGGCCCAGAGCAGGATCAGCGTCGCCATCACCCCAATGAAGACGAAGATCATGTGCCAGGTCGAAAACAGCATGACGAGCTGACCGGTGCCCGGCGCGATCACCGGCACGATCATGAATGTCATCGAGATCAGCGACATGACTTCGGCCATCTGGCGGCCGCCATAGATGTCGCGGACGATCGATATCGTGATGACGCGGGTGGCCGCAGCGCCGATGCCCTGGATGAAACGCAGGACGAGAAGGCCGCCGAAGGACGGGATGAGCGCAATGCCGAAGGCGGAACAGATATAAATGACGAGGCCGATAAACAGCGGCTTGCGGCGGCCGAACCGGTCCGAAATCGGGCCGAAGAACAGCTGCGCGAGGCCGAAGCCGAAGAGATAGGCCGAGACGACGAACTGGCGGTGGTTTTCGCTTTCGACCCCCAGATTGGCGCCGATCTGCTGGAGGGCAGGAAGCATGACGTCGATGGCGAGAGAATTGACCGCCATCATGAAGGCAGCCAGAAAGATGAACTCTCGCTTGCCCATAGGTGTTCGACCCGCGGCAACGGTGGGAGAGGTGTCCGTCACTTTAGAAATTCCCATAAATAGGCCAAGGCGCTGTTCAGCACAGCGCCTCGGACTCAAATCAAATCAGGTTTGGAAACCGGGCGGGCGCCCGGTGCCCGGTCAGGAGGCGGCGCGAACCGCGACGCCGTTTTCCTGCAGATGCTGCTGCAACTCGCCAGCCTGGAACATTTCCCGGACGATGTCGCAGCCGCCGATGAATTCACCCTTCACGTAAAGCTGGGGGATCGTCGGCCAGTTGGAGTAATCCTTGATGCCCTGGCGGATTTCCGAATCGGCGAGCACGTTGATGCCCTTATAATCGACGCCGATGTAATCGAGAATCTGCACGACCTGGCCGGAGAAACCACACTGGGGAAACTGCGGCGTGCCCTTCATGAAAAGGACGACGTCGTTGCTCTTAATTTCGTTGTCGATGAATTCGTTGATGCCGCTCATGGGACCTAATCCTTTCAACAGGCGGGTTAAAGGCCCACCGTTTCAATCGTTAGCTTTAGATAGCATGCGCCGGATCAAATTCCAGCAGTCAATGCCAAAAAAAGACCAATCGTAAGCATGCTAGGTAATGCTGTTGCGCTTTCGTTACGCCTGCGATGTCAGCGGCTGCGCTGCTTGCTGCGAACGGCGGCGGTGCGGCGTTTGCTGACCTGCTTCTTGGCGGCTGTCTTGCGCGGGGCGGCGGCCTTCTTGAACCGGCCGGTCGTTGCCGAGCGAGTCTGCCGCTTGGTGCGCTTCGTCGTCGAACGGCCGGTCGTCTTCTTCAGGATCTCCTTGAGGACGCTTTCGACCACGCCGTTGACGATTTCCTTCATGAGATCGGCCATCATTCACCTTCTGCGATAGAAACTGGTTTTCCGGCTATTGAATTCCGGATGTTTTGCGTTAGCAAGCGCTGTTCGCGCCCGTCCGTGTTTTTTCCGCCTCATTTGGCGTGCAAGGCGGCGCCGATGGCGCCATGGGGGCTTGCCGGAAAGACTGTGATGGAATTGATCAGGAAGCGGGTCGTGCTGCACTTCCCGGGCTTCGAACCGCTGGATGGCCGCGCGCAGCGTGCGCGCTACGAGCGTTCAGCAAAGCAGAGCGGCAAGGTATGGGGCTTCGAGGCTGAGATCGGCGAAGTCGAGAATGCCGTCTATCCCGTCTCCTTCACGGTCGATGCCAAGAGCGCGGCCTGGCAGACGCAGAACCGCATCCATATCCTCGATCACGACGAACTCGTGCAGTCCCTGCGCCACAAATCTCTCGCACGGCGGATGATCGATGGCTTCACGGCAGCCGCCAGGATTATCGGCGACGGGGCCATGGCCGCCTATTTCCGCCACGCCTGGCGCTTCGGCCTGTTCTTCATCTTCCCGTTTCTGCTGATGACGCTGGGGATGCTGCTGACGGCAACGATCGCCCTTGCACCCCTCGGCTTCGACCTGCCGGCATGGAACCTGATCTGGAGCCTCCCGCTCGCCGCCGCATTCTTCGCCTTCGTCTTCCTGCCGTTCACAGAGCGGTTCCACACGCTGCATCTCTTCGCCGATTGGGAAATGGCGGTCGCGCTCGGACGGATGAACCGCCCCGAATTCAGCGCTTTTCTCGAACGTTGCGCCGTGGCTGCACGCGCTGCCCTTGCGGAAGAGGCAGATGAATATGTGATCTCCTCGCACAGCATGGGCTCCAGCGTTGCCGCCCATGTGCTCGGCATGCTCCTGGAGCGGGAACCGGAGCTGCTTGCCGGAAAGCGCGTCGTTTTCGCCTCGCTCGGCTCCGCCGTGCTGCAATGCGCGCTTCTGAAGCCCGCCAGCCTGCTGAGATCGCGCGTCGGCGCCATCGCCCGAAATCCCGCGATCTTCTGGCTCGACGTCCAGTGCCTGACCGACGCCATCCACTTCTACAAGGTCCCGGTCGCCGCCGTCACCGGCCACCCCGACGCACCGCCCGCCAAGATGCTGTTCATCCGCGTCAAGCAGATGCTGACGCCGGAGCACTACAAGAAGATCAAACTCGATTTCCTGCGCGTCCACCGCCAATACGTGCTGGGACCGGATCTCCAGGCGCCGTTCGATTTCACGCTGTTGACGGCGGGGCCTCTCCGCGCGGACGCTATTGCCGAGGGCGGGCTAAAGGCTGGACTGAGCCAGGCAGCCTAGCGGAAGAGGCTGTGATCGATCCGGAACAGCTGGAAGTCTGAAACGACCGGATTTTCGATCCTTATTAGCCCCGGCCATGAGCCGCCAGCCGCCAGGACGGCGTAGAGCGGGGCCTGATCGGCATCGACCGGTAGCGGAAATTTGCACACGGCGACGTAGTCGAACGGAGCGGCTGCGGCTTTGCGCGTCTCGCTATCGGGTGACGTGAAGAGCTCGAACATGCGCTTCATGCCGGGAGACGCGCGATGGAACGGGACGGCGGCGACGGAGAAGCCGGAAGGTAGCGCAAAGGCCAGCGGAATGGACAGCCCTTGCGGCACGGCGATCCCGCCCGGCGCGACCGAACTCAGGGCTGAAAAATCCTGCCCTTTGCATTCGCTATAGCCCATATAGTCGATCGCATCGTAGGTTTGCTCCTGGGGCGGAAAGATAAAGCGCAGCGCGATCGTGATACCGATGATCGAGGCCAGCGCTCCACCGACAAGACGTTTCAGCTGTCCGCCGCTTGGCCTGAGAAAACCTTCTGGAGCCGTGACCACCTGCAGCGCATGCGGCAGGAAGAGCGGCACGAAGGCGAAGGCAAAGCGGATATTTCTGGTCTGCAGCAGCGTCAGCACAAGGCTCGCCGCGGCGACGGCAAAGAGGATCGCCAAGCCGGCACGTCCCTTGCCACTATCGCGGACGATGGCCGGCAGTGCCGCGACGGCGATGCACACCAGCACCGCAAGCATCATCACCATGGCGGTCTGATTGTGCTCGAAATAGTAGAGAAAGCTGTATTCCTGGGCGACGCGGTCGAACCAGTCGCGGCGTGATAGCGGGTCGATCATCCAATAGGGGCCGGACAGACAGCGCGGGAACAGATATGCCGATCCGCCGAGAAAAACGGCGCCTGCCGATGCCAGAGCTGCAATTCGGGCCAGCGGCCTTTGCCGATCGGGCGCCACTGCACCAACCACCAGGATCGCCGAACAGCCGAGCGCGAGAACGATGTAGGGTGCAGAGAAGGCATCGCAGTGGGTGGACATCATGCCGGCGGGGCCGAGAAATGCGAAGCCTGCCGGCAATGTCAGCGCCATGATCGTCGCGGCTGCAGCGAGGAGGACGTCCCGGGAGCCGGGCACGCCGAAGATGTAGCATCCGACCAATCCAACGAAGGCCATTGCGATGAGCGGCAACCCCTCAAGGCCGATGATAACGCAGATCAAAGTGCCCACACCGATCAGTATGCCTCCGGCTCGGTTCCATCGCTCCAGGCCGATCCCGATCATAGACAGTCCGATGATCTGCATATTGTGATGATCAATGCGATAGGGAACGAATTCCCATATGGCGTAGGTCATCAAGATGATGCTTGTGATGAGTATTGGATAGGAGACGCCGACGCCGGCACGCATCTGCCGTGAAAAGAAACTGGCGATCAATGCACTGAAGCCGATGAGCATCAATGGCGGCCAGACCTGGAAGGCGATCTGAAGTGCGCGTTCACCACCAAAGGCGGGGGAAAGCAACGAGGCGATCGTGACGTAGGGTAGATCGATCAGCCGCGACCAGGGGGAAGTGTAGGGTTCGGGTGTCGCGATGACCGGCAGTCCGAGGTCGAACCAGCGCCCGCCGCCGAAGAAAAGATGGCGGATTTGCAGCTCACGCATCTTGTCGTCGATATCGCCGAGGAAGTTCTGGCCATCGATGCGGTCGAGCAGGGCGATGACGAGGCAGAGCGGTGCGACCGTCAGGAACACGCGTAGCCATGCCGATCCGTGACCGGCGTTAGCCTTATCTTCAATGCCGAGAAAATCCGAAGCCATGCCGCTATCCACCGCTACGATCGTGCGAAGGAATATGCGCGGCAGACAATTAAGATTGCGCTAGGGAACAGCAAGGCCGAAAAACAAAAATGCCCGGCAGTGCCGGGCATTTTGCATTTCACTCAGGTGCAGATGTCTGCAGCGCCAGGGCGTGCAATATGCCGCCCATGTTGCCTTTCAGCGCTTCGTAGACCATCTGGTGCTGCTGCACGCGGCTCTTGCCGCGGAAGGCTTCGGCGACGACTTCGGCGGCGTAGTGGTCGCCGTCTCCTGCCAGATCGCGGATTGTCACCTTGGCACCGGGGATCCCGGCCTTGATCATGTCTTCGATATCGCCGGGTTTCATGGGCATGATCGATTACTCCTTGCGCATCATTCCGCAGCGGCGAGTGCGCCGCGGCCATCCATGAATTCAGGGAACCACGATTCATGGGCGTTGCGCAATTGCTGAATGGGCAGTGCGATCAGATCATCGACAACCAGTTTGTCACCGGCAACGGTGCCGAGGCGGCGGAAGGGAACGCCGGCGCCTTCTGCATTGGCGCAGAGGAAATCGGCGACATCTGCCTTCACGGCGACGACGTAACGGGCCTGGTCTTCGCCGAAGAGCAGCGCATGCGGCGCGCCCTTGCTGTCCGAAAGGCTGACATCGAGACCCTTGCCCGAGGACATTGCCATTTCAGCCAGCGCCAGCGCCAGGCCGCCCGACGAAATGTCGTGGCAGGCGCTGATCTGGCCGTTGCGGATCGCGGAGCGGACGAAATCGCCGTTGCGGCGCTCGGCGAAGAGATCGACCTCTGGGGCACCGCCATCGGTGCTGCCGATGATGTCGCGCAGGTAGATCGACGAGCCGAGATGGCTGCCGTCGGTGCCGATCAGGATCAGCTGGTCGCCTTCGGCAGCACTGCCGATGCGGGCCATCGACTTCCAGTCGGGCAGCAGCCCGACGCCGGCGATGGTCGGGGTCGGCAGGATGGCGACGCCGTTGGTTTCGTTATAGAGCGAGACATTGCCCGAGACGATCGGGAAGTCGAGGGCGCGGCAGGCTTCGCCGATGCCCTTGATGGATTCAACCAGCTGGCCCATGATTTCGGGCTTTTCGGGATTGCCGAAATTCAGGTTGTCTGTCGCAGCCAGCGGCTCGGCGCCGGTTGCGGTGATGTTGCGCCAGCATTCGGCTACGGCCTGTTTACCGCCTTCGAACGGGTCGGCTTCGACGTAACGCGGCGTGACGTCGGAGGAGAAGGCGAGCGCCTTGGTCGGATGGCCCTCGACGCGGACGACACCGGCGTCGCCGCCGGGCAGCTGCAGCGAGTTACCCTGGATCAGAGTGTCGTACTGTTCGTAGACCCAGCGGCGGCTGGATTGGTTGGCGGAGCCAACGAGATCGAGCAAGGCCTTGTTGTAGTCTTCGGGGGCAGCGACGAGTTCGGCCGGCAGCGGCGCGCGCTTGCCGGATTCGCGCCACGGGCGATCATATTCCGGAGCCTGGTCGCCGAGATCCTTGATCGGCAGGTTCGCGACTTCCTCACCCTGGTGGACGCAGCGGAAGCGCAGGTCATCGGTGGTCTTGCCGACGATCGCGAAATCGAGGCCCCACTTGACGAAGATCGCCTTGGCGACCTCTTCCTTCGATGGCTCGAGAACCATGAGCATGCGCTCCTGGCTTTCCGACAGCATCATTTCATAGGCGGTCATCTGCTCTTCGCGGACGGGAACCGTGTCGAGGTCGAGCAGGATGCCGAGATCGCCCTTGGCGCCCATTTCGACAGCCGAGCAGGTGAGGCCGGCGGCACCCATGTCCTGGATGGCGATGACGGCGCCGGTCTTCATCAGCTCAAGGCAGGCTTCCAGCAGGCACTTTTCGGTGAAGGGGTCACCGACCTGCACGGTCGGACGCTTCTCTTCGATCGACTCGTCGAACTCGGCCGATGCCATGGTCGCACCACCGACGCCGTCACGGCCGGTCTTGGCGCCGAGATAGACGACGGGCAGGCCGACGCCCTTGGCTTCCGAGAGGAAGATCGCATTCGACTTGGCAAGGCCCGCAGCGAAAGCGTTGACGAGGATGTTGCCGTTGTAGCGGGCATCGAACTCGACTTCGCCGCCGACGGTCGGGACGCCGAAGGAATTGCCATAGCCGCCGACACCGGCGACGACGCCGGACACGAGGTGACGGGTCTTCGGGTGGCTCGGCTCGCCGAAGCGCAGCGCGTTCATCGCGGCGATCGGGCGGGCGCCCATGGTGAAGACGTCGCGCAGGATGCCGCCGACGCCGGTCGCCGCACCCTGGTAGGGCTCGATGTAGGACGGGTGGTTGTGGCTTTCCATCTTGAAGACGACGCAGTCGCCGTCATCGATATCGACGACGCCGGCATTTTCGCCCGGACCCTGAATGACGCGTGGTCCCTTGGTCGGCAGGGTGCGAAGCCACTTCTTCGAAGACTTGTAGGAGCAGTGCTCGTTCCACATGGCCGAAAAGATGCCGAGCTCGGTGAAGGTCGGCTCGCGGCCGATCAGATCCAGGATCCGCTGATATTCATCCGGCTTCAGGCCGTGGCTGGCGATGAGTTCGGGGGTGATCGGGCGGGTATTGGATATGGTCATGAGCTCTCGAAAGTCCCTGCCGTTGCGCGTTTTGGGGTGTCTTTAACCCAAGTTGGCGCGGCGCGCGACAGGAAAATGCCCGCCGTCAACAATGAGGCTGGAGAGCGCCTTTCGAAGTGGCAGATGCCTAGAATTTATAGCCGAGCTGCAGGCCAGCGCGGGTCATGCCGTTGTTCGGGCCGTCGCAGAGATTGGCGTGCGAGGAATGGGCGACCTGAGCCATGACATTCCAGTGATTGTCGAAGCGATAGCCGGCGCCGATATATTCGTGGAACAACACGCGGCAGCCGAGCGCAGGGCCGTCGTCATTGTGATCGAGCTCGCCGGTATGGATGACGCCGCCGAAACCCGCCTCGGCGAAGAGCTTCGCGGAAAAGTCAGCAGTCCAGGAGAAGCCGGTGAAGACCTGCGTGGCGGAGCCGGATGTGCCGATCGAGGTCCCTAAATGGATGCGCGGGCGCGCAAGCTTCTGCAGGCCTGTGGCTTCGTCATGGCCAAAGGGATCGAAGAAGAGCGTCACTTCGGGAAAGACGCCATCTTCGTGCTCGCCGCCGCCCTGGATGGAGGCGGAGGCGCCGAAGCGCAATTCGTCGAATATCTGATCCTGGGCATGCGCGGGCAGGCTCGATGCACCGGCGGCGAGAACCGCGACGGTGGATGCAGACAGGAAACGCAGGACCACTTTGCGGATACAAGCGTTCATCGGTTTCCCTCGCGCTGATCGAATCGCAGCATGCGCTGCTGATCGATTGGTACCCAGCGAGGGGCAAAGGTAAAGCCGCCCCTAAAATATGACAGTTTTTGGCGGCGTGCTGAGTCTGAAATGCAACAGGATCAGACTTCGCTGTCGTAGGAGGATACACCGCTTTCGAGCAGACGCCGCAGTGTCGTCAGTCCGCGGGAGAGCTCGGTGACATCGGCCGGCGAAGAGAAGGAAACGCGGACGCGGTGATAGACGCGCTCAGAGCGCGCCGATTTGAACTCGTCCTCGTCGTCGATCAGCACGCCTTCCTGATAGGCGGCATTCTTGAAAGTGCCGGAATGCCAGGGGTCGGGAACCTTCAGCCAGAGGAAGGGCGCGTGCGGATGGGAGACGAAATCGAAGCCGGCGAGATGTTCGCGCACGATCGCCTCGCGGCGCGCGAGCTCCTTGACGCTTGCGGCGCGGACGCTATGGGCCTCACCTGACTCGACGAGCCGCGCGGCGGTCTCCGCCAGAATAAAGGGCAGGCCGCCGGTGATCATCTTGTGCGTCACCTTGATGCGCTGCGCAAAATGCGGCGGGCAGGCGGCCCAGCCGCCGCGAACACCGGCGGCGACGGATTTCGACAGGCCATTGATCAGGAACGTTCGCTCCGGCGCGAGCGAGGCGAGCAACGGTGTCGTATCGCCGGTCATGCCGCCATAGAGATCGTCCTCGATCAGCCAGACGCCATGGCGCCGCGCGATCTCGGCGATTGCCTGGCGCCTGTCGAGCGGCATGGTCGCGAGCGTCGGATTGTGGGCGGTCGGCATCAGGAAGGCGAGCTTCGGATGTTGCTGGTGGCAGACGCGCTCGAAATCCTCGGGGATGACGCCGTGCTCGTCGGAGTCGACGATGATCGTGCGGCGGCCGAGGATGCGGGCGCTGCGACTGACCTGCGTATAGGTGAGGTTCTCGAAAACAATCTTATCACCGGGTGAGGACACGGCGGAGATGATGGCGATTGCTGCGGCGTGGACGCCAGAGGTCGGGACAATATTGGCGGCATCCGGCGACCAGCCATTGCGCGACAGCCATGTCCGTCCGGCGGTGAACCAGTTCTGCGGAAAGGTTCGCGAATACGACGAGACCTCGGACATATGCTGCTCGCCGATTTCGCCGAGGATGCGCCCGACAATCCTGCCTTGGCCGAGATCGGGTGCCGCAGTCGTGTCGAAGCGGATCTTGTTCGGCGGTGCGTCGATGGCGCGGGTGCCGCCGAGCGAAATCGTCAGCGGATCAACCTGTTCGCTTGGCGATGCCTGATTGCGGTCTATGACATAGGTGCCGCGGCCGACCTCGCCGGCGACGAGGCCCCGTTCGTGAACGAGCGCATAGGCCCGGCCGATCGTGCCGATTGTCACCCCGATATCATAGGCGAGATTTCGCTGCGGCGGCAGCTTGCTGCCGGCGGGCAGAGCACCGCTGGCGATGGCGGATTCGATGCTGTCGGCCAGCCGCATATAGACCGGGCCGGAACCGCGCGAGAGATCTGGGAGCCAATTTGTCATGGTGACAATGAATAGATTGTCACCCTTGCCCTGTCAAGAATATGAGACATTTACGCCGGCCGAACGATAGGAGGATGGCGATGTCGATAATGCCGCAGATAAAGGGTGAAATTGTACCTATTGCATCGGTAAGCGATCCGCGCGTCATTGCGCCCCGTGTCACAACGACCGGCGGAACATGGCTTGAGCGTCTCTGGAATGGATTTATCGAATGGCACAGCAAGCGCGAAGGACGCCGGGCGCTGCGCGAGCTGACGGCTGATCAGCTCAAGGATATCGGCATGTCGCAGTCCGATGCGGCCCGCGAAGTCGGCAAATCGTTCTTCTGGGATTGATCAGCTGCAGGCTTTGCTGCCCGCGGACCAGCGGTTCACGTCGGCTGCGATGCGGGCGGAGACCGGCTGGGACATCAGCGGGCCGAAGGCCTGCAGGCGGGCCGGATTACCTTCCGCCTGAACGACGAGATGCGGCAGTCCGGCAGGGCTATTCTTGTGAACGACGAGAATGCGCGGGCGGCCGGAGAAGGAATTGAGCTCCGGCGCCAGACGGTAGGTCGCGAAGGCCGCGTCGCCCGACTTGAACCAGCAATTATTGGCGCCGACGGCAACGCGCTCCATGGTGGAGAGCGCGTCGCGGTTGGCGCTGACGGGCGGCGCCTTGGACTGGCAGGACGCGGCCAGCATTCCGATGACAGCAAGAGCGGCGGCAGCCGTAAGGGTGGTCGCAATGCGCATCGGTGGTCTCCAGCGGTGGTTTAGACCCACCTGATATCCGGCGAAGGTTAAGCGGCGATTACATCCAGCGCAGAAGCGAAGAGACCGCGGCCGTCGGAGCCGCCATGGGCAGCCTCGATCAGGTTTTCCGGATGCGGCATCATGCCGAGAACATTGCCGCTCTCGTTCATCACGCCGGCGATATCATTGATGGAACCGTTCGGGTTGGTGCCTTCGGCATAGCGGAAGACGACCTGGCCGTTGCCTTCGATCTTTGCCAGCGTCTCGGCATCGGCGAAGAAGTTGCCGTCGTGGTGGGCGACCGGCGAACGGATGATCTGGCCCTTGGCATAGGCGCGGCTGAAGTCTGTATCGGCGTTAACGACCTCGAGCTTGACTTCGCGGCAGACGAACTTCAGCGACGAATTGCGCATCAGCGCACCGGGGAGGAGGCCCGCCTCGACGAGGATCTGGAAGCCGTTGCAGACGCCGAGAACCTTGGTTCCCTGCTTGGCCTTCTCGATGATCGCCTGCATGACCGGCATGCGGGCAGCAATCGCGCCGCAGCGCAGATAGTCGCCGTAGGAGAAGCCGCCGGGGATGACGATCAGGTCGACATCCGGAATCTGCGTTTCTGTCTGCCACACCGTCACCGGTGCGTGACCGGAAATCTTGGTGAGTGCAGCGATCATGTCACGATCGCGGTTGAGACCAGGGAGCTGAACGACGGCGGACTTCATGGGTGCGGTTCAAACCTTGCTTGTGCTTCTGCCAGTTCTCGGAGTTCGAGACGGTTTTCAATGCGATCAAGACGCTGCTCGTGACGATCCAGAATACCGTAAATATTATGGAGATCCTGATGGACCGAAATCATCGTGCCGCGCATGCTTTGCATTTCGCTGCGAATTTCTGCCAGCGAAATGTCAATCTTGTCGAAGCGCTGATGCATCTTCTTCAGAAGCTCATACATGAATTCCTGAGTTACATCAGCCATCGCGCATTCTCCACAACCTTCAGTCGAGAGAAATAGTATAGTTCTCGATCACCGTGTTGGCGAGGAGTTTCTCGCACATGGCCTTGAGGTCGGATTCGGCCTTGGCCTTGTCTGCGCCTTCGAGCTGCAAGTCGAAGACCTTGCCCTGGCGGACCTGGCCGATGCCGGAAAAGCCGAGGCCGCCGAGGGCGCCTTCGATTGCCTTGCCCTGCGGGTCGAGAACGCCATTCTTGAGCGTGACGGTTACACGAGCTTTGATCACTTGCCGATTTCCCTGACTTACTTGACCAATACAGGCCCGGTGCCGCGCACGGGCTCGTTTTCATTGATGATGCCGAGGCGCCGCGCGACTTCGGAATAAGCTTCCAGCAATCCGCCCATATCGCGGCGGAAGCGGTCCTTGTCCATCTTTTCGCGGGTCTCGATGTCCCACAGACGGCAGCTGTCCGGGGAGATTTCGTCGGCGAGGATGATGCGCATCATGTCGCCTTCGAAGAGGCGGCCGCATTCGATCTTGAAATCGACGAGCTGGATGCCGACGCCGAGGAAGAGGCCGGTCATAAAGTCGTTGACGCGGATGGCGAGCGCCATGATGTCATCCAGCTCGGCAGGGTTGGCCCAGCCGAATGCCGTGATGTGTTCTTCGGAGACCATCGGATCGTCAAGCGAATCCGACTTGTAATAGAATTCGATGATCGAGCGCGGCAGGACCACGCCTTCCTCGATGCCGAGGCGCTTGGCGAGCGAGCCGGCAGCGACGTTGCGCACGACGATCTCGAGCGGGATCATCTCGACTTCGCGGATCAACTGCTCGCGCATGTTGAGGCGGCGGATGAAATGCGTCGGGATGCCGATCTTGTTCAGATGGTTGAAGATGAACTCGCAAATGCGGTTGTTCAGAACGCCCTTGCCGTCGATAACTTCATGCTTCTTCTTGTTGAAGGCGGTGGCATCATCCTTGAAGAACTGGATCAACGTACCCGGTTCCGGTCCCTCATATAGAATCTTGGCCTTGCCCTCGTAGATACGGCGGCGACGGTTCATTTTAAGCTTTTCTCTGTCTTGGCGCTCTTGGGATAGCGCAGTGGATCGATCTCGTGGCGTCCCCATAAAGGAAAAGAGTGACTTTCACAATGCGCCAGTAGCTCCTTCCCCGGATTCCCAGGATATAGGGATGCCGCCTGAGAGAATCGAAGATATTGCGGATATCAGCCTACAGAGTTTTGGTGACTGTTGGAAATCAAAGCCGCGTGGCGGGCCGGTTATGCAGGCTTATTTGGTGCCGTTGCGCTTGATCTCGCGGCTGAGGCCGCTTTGCAGCGCACGTGCTCCACCTTCCGAATGACGCCAGCTGGCGGCCTGGACATAGGCCGGGATCTGCGCTGCAGGCATGGGACGGGCCAGCGCATAGCCCTGGAGCACGTCGCAGCCGAGGTCGGCGAGAATGCGGACGTGATCCATGGTCTCGACGCCTTCGGCGGTCACCAGAATGCTCAGCGAGCGGCCGATATCGATGATCGAGCGCACCAGTTTTCGCTGTTCTGCCGATTGCGGCAGCATGCGGATCAGCTCGCGGTCGATTTTCAGGGTGCGCGGGCTGAGCTTCAGCAGGCTGACGATCGAGGCGTGGCCGGTGCCGAAGTCGTCGATCTCGATGTCGATGCCGAGGCGGCGGATCTGCCTGAGATTCGCGATGACGGCATCATCGCAGTCGTCGAGCGAGATCGATTCCAGAAGTTCGAAGGAGAGTGTGCCCGGCTCGACCTTCAGCGCCTTCAGCTTTTTGCCGAGCGTCGGGTCGTTGAGGCGGCCGGAGGAAACGTTGACCGAGATCTTCGGTGTCCGAAAGCCCTGCTTGGCCCAGGCGGCGCGGTCGGCAAGCGCGTGCTCGAGGATGAGGCCGTCGATCGTCGAGACGACATCGAGGTCCTCGGCGATCTTCAGGAAACGATCCGGCGCCATCAGGCCGTGTTCGGGATGTTGCCAGCGGGCAAGCGTTTCTACGCCGGCGACTTCAAGTGTCCGGGCATTGAACTGCAGCTGGTAGACCGGCACGAATTCGTGGCGTTCCAGGCCCTGCAGGATCTCGTCGGCAAGGCGCTTTGCGGCAATGATGCTGCGGCGGGCGTCCTTGGAGAAGAATTCATGCCGGTTACGGCCGGCACCCTTGGCGCGGTAGAGCGCGATATCGGCGTTCAGCAGTAGTTGCTTGGCATCGAGATCGGCGCCGCTATCGGCGGCAATGCCGATGCTGGCGCCGAAGCGGCATTCGTGGCCTTCGTAGCGGATCGGCTTCGAGAGTTCGCGGATGATGCGGGCGGCCATGTTCGACAGCTTCTTCGTGCCGCTGTCGATGGCGCAGAGGACGACGAATTCGTCGCCGCCGATACGAGCGACGAAATCGGTCGAGCGGACACAGTCCTTCAGCACTTTCGCGGCATGTTTCAGCATCGCATCGCCCGCGCGGTGGCCGAGCGTGTCGTTGATCTGTTTGAAGCGGTCGAGATCGATATGCAGGACGGCGAGCGTCAGGCTGCCGTTGCGGCATTCCTCGGCGCGCTCTTCCAGGGTGCGGTCGAGATAGCGGCGGTTCGGCAGGCCGGTCAGGTAGTCGTGAAGCGCAAGGTGCTCGATGCTTTCCTTGGCGGCCTCCAGTTCCTGGTTGCGCGCCTCGGCCAGGTTCTTGGCATTCTGCAGGTCGTTGCGGAGCTTGACCTCTTCGGTGACATCCCAGTTGGCACCGATCAGTTTGCGCTTGCCTTCGGCATCGACGAAAAAGGCCGAGCGGGCGCGGATGACGCGCTCGATGCCATCGGCCCGGATGATGCGGAACTCGTGCAGCAGACCCTGGTCCTTGTCGAGGCTCTCGTCGAGGCGTGAGAGCGCGCGGACGCGGTCATCAGGGTGCAGCATTTTTTCCCAGGCTTCGCCGGGTTTGACGCGCGACGTGCCTTCGAGCCCGTACATGGCCAGCAGACGGTCGTCCCATTCGACGGCATCCGCCTCGAGGTCGGCTTCGAAGACGCCGATGCGGGTGATGTCGAGCGCCAGATCGAGGCGGCGGGAGAGGTGCTCCAGCATCTCCTCGGCACGCTTGCGGGCGGTGATATCGGTGTCAGTGCCGACGATGCGGGCGGGGTTGCCGTTCTCGTCCCATTCGACACAGGCGCCGCGGCATTCGATCCAGACCCAGTGGCCGTCCTTGTGACGCTCGCGATATTCGAAGACCTGAAAATCCGGGTCGCCGGCGATCTGCTTGTCGATCGCCTCGATGACGAAGTCGCGATCGTCAGGATGGAGAAGCGCCAGCCATTCTTCGTAGTCGCCGTCGGCGCTCTCATCCGGGCCCATGCCGCGGATTTCTTTCCAGGTCTCTGAGTAGTATTTGGTGCCGGCGCGGTGATTGTGATCCCAGACGCCGAGACCCGAGCCGATCAGCGCGTAGTTCCAGCGGCTCTCGCGCTCTGCAAGATCAGGCGTGTCGTGGATTTCCAGCCGCCGTTTCTCGTCGGGCTTGGCCTGCTGTGCCGCGGTCTTCGCCTTAGGGTCTTTGCTGGATTGCTTCAATGCGCGCACTCGATCTGCTGATTGCGCGCATTATCCATGTCTTCGCTAAAATAACTATTAAACCCCAAATTTTAGAGGGGCAGCTGGGCTTTACGGCTTCAGCTTCGAGAGAAACTGGGCAAAGACCATCGTGCCTTCGGGCCAGGGACCGTGGCCGGACTCCGAATTGATATGGCCGGATTCGCCCGCGTCGATCAGCAGCGAGCCCCAGCTTGCGGCGATATCATCGGCATGCTCATAGGTGCCGAAGGGATCGTTGCGGCTGGCGACGGTGATCGCCGGGAAGGGCAGCGGATCGCGCGGGTAGGGGCCGAAGGTCATCAGATGCTTCGGGCGGATATCCGGATTTGCGACATCGGGCGGCGCCACGAGGAAGGCGCCGGCAACCTTGTTCCTGAAATGCGGGATCGCGTGGATCGTCGAGGGAATGCCGAGCGAGTGGGCGACCAACACGACCGGGCGCGTCGAGGCGTTGACCTCCTCGGCGATGCGGGCGATCCAATCGTCGCGCACCGGCTTCGACCATTCGGCCTGCTCGACACGGCGCGCCGTGCTGAGCTTGGCTTCCCAGCGGGTCTGCCAGTGATCGGGACCGGAATTGGTGTAGCCGGGGATGATGAGAATATCTGCGTCTGAGGCTTTCATGATGCCGCCGATGTGAGAAGGCTTGAACGTTCTGTCAAGGGAAAGCAGGACAAAGCCGGTCAAATTTGTTATTCTTGGCCATTGCCGGTTGCGGTTTTCGTGTCGGCCAGTTCAAAGCCGATGCTTTTTCCGCCGCCGGATGAACGGCTCACGGAGGAGAAAGCCATGACGGCATTTCATGTCATGACGGGAGCAGGCGAAGCCTACGCGCGTCCCGCCATCAACAAGATCAGCATTGACGATGTGTTCGACGCGCTCAAGCGCGGCCTGGACGATTTTCGCGAAAAGCCGTCTCACTATGTCTTCCTGTGTCTGATGTATCCGATCGCCGGCGTGTTCCTGGCTGTCGCGACATCGAGCGCCAATCTGCTGCCGATGATCTTTCCGCTGATCTCGGGCTTCGCGCTGATCGGCCCGATCGCAGCGATAGGTCTCTACGAGATCAGCAAGCGACGCGAGATGGGCGAGGACACGTCCTGGCGGCATGCGTTCGACGTGCGCCATTCGCCGGCGCTGCCGTCGATCATTGCCGGCGGCCTAATGCTGTTCGCCTTCTTCGTTGTCTGGCTGGTGGCAGCGCAGACGCTCTATACCAACCTCTTCGGCGACGTCTTCCCGCGGTCGATCGATACGTTCACCTCGCAGATCTTTGGCACGCCTGAGGGCATGCAGCTGATGATGTGGGGCAATCTGCTCGGCCTCGCTTTCGCAGTGATCGTGCTGGCGACGACGCTGGTGACGTTCCCGATGCTGCTTGACCGGGATGTCGGGCTTGTCGCGGCAATGAGCGCCTCGATCCGCGCCACGCTGACCAATCCCGTTCCGGTACTGGTCTGGGGCTTCATCATCGCCGCGCTGCTGGTGATCGGTAGCATCCCGCTCTTTGCCGGCCTGGCGCTCGTGATGCCGATCCTCGGCCATGCGACCTGGCACCTCTATCGCAAGCTGATCGGACCGGCATAAGCCTGTCAGCAAGCGTACCGGAACTTTGCTGCCTCTCTCAGAGTTGTTTTGTCATGTCTTTGAGGGAGGCAACTCATGGAAGGTGCGAAGAAGCTTTTCGCGCATTTCGCAACGAAGGTGTCGGAGCTGGCAGGTGCGCCGGTCACCTTCGTTCTCGCTGTCATTTCCGTCCTGATATGGGCCGCACTCGGGCCCGTCTTCGATTATTCGGAGACGTGGCAGCTGGTGATCAATACCGGCACGACAATCGTCACCTTCCTGATGGTCTTTGTGCTGCAGAACGCGCAGACCCGCGACACCCGCGCTATTCAGGCCAAGCTCGATGAAATCATCCTGACCAGCCATGCCGAAAACCGCTTCATTGGCATCGAGAACCTCGATGAAGACGATCTGAAGCATCTGGACCGGCTGGTTGCGAAGGCAGCGAAGGGGCGGACAAATCAGACCAATGGCGACGTGGCGCTGGCGGACGAGCCGAAGAAGCAGAAGGGCAACAAGCGCGTCCGGGCAGCCGCCGAGCTCAAGATCAGCCAGGCGGCCGACAAGCCTGCGGTAGCGCGCAAGGCCACTCCGCAGAAGGCGACAGCCGCGAAACCCAAGCCGCGCAAGCAGAAAACAAAAACGGCGCCCTGAGGCGCCGCTTCATTGTCCTGTGACCGGCAATCAGCCGAAGACGCGCTTGAAGATCGTGTCGACATGCTTGGTGTGGTAGCCAAGGTCGAACTTCTCGCGGATATCGGCTTCGGAGAGCGCGGCGCGCACTTCCTGGTCGGCTAGCAGCTCTTCGAGGAAGTCCTTGCCCTGTTCCCAGACCTTCATGGCGTTGCGCTGCACGAGACGATAAGCGTCTTCGCGGGACACGCCGGCCTGGGTCAGCGCCAGGAGAACGCGCTGGGAGTGGACGAGACCGCGGAACTTGTTGAGGTTCTTTTCCATATTCTCGGGATAGACGACCAGCTTCTCGATAACGCCGGCGAGGCGGTTCAGCGCGAAGTCGAGGGTGATCGTCGTATCCGGGCCGATGGCGCGCTCGACGCTCGAATGGCTGATATCGCGCTCATGCCACAGGGCCACGTTTTCCATGGCCGGGACAACCGACATGCGCACGAGGCGCGACAGGCCAGTCAGGTTTTCGGTCAGGACCGGGTTGCGCTTGTGCGGCATGGCCGACGAGCCCTTCTGGCCCGGCGAGAAGAATTCTTCGGCTTCCAGCACTTCGGTGCGCTGCATGTGGCGGAATTCGATGGCGATGTTCTCGATCGACGAGGCGATGACGCCGAGCGTTGCGAAGAACATGGCGTGGCGGTCACGCGGGATGACCTGCGTGGAGACCGGCTCCGGGGTGAGGCCGAGCTTGGCGCAGACATGCTCTTCGACGCGCGGATCGATATTGGCGAAGGTGCCGACGGCACCGGAGATCGCGCCCGTTGCGATTTCGGCGCGGGCAGCGACGAGGCGGGCGCGGTTGCGGTCCATCTCGGCATAGAAGCGGGCAAGCGTCAGGCCCATCGTCGTCGGCTCGGCATGGATGCCGTGGCTGCGGCCGATGCGGACGGTGTCCTTGTGCTCGAAAGCGCGGGTCTTCAGCGCTGCGAGAACGCGATCGACGCCGGCAAGCAGGATATCTGCAGCGCGCACCAGCTGCACGTTGAGCGTCGTGTCGAGAACGTCGGACGAGGTCATGCCCTGGTGCACGAAGCGGCTGTCGGGGCCGACAAATTCGGCGAGATGGGTCAGGAAGGCGATGACGTCATGCTTGGTGACGGCTTCGATCTCGTCGATGCGGGCGACGTCGAAGTTCGCGGCGCTGCCCTTTTCCCAGATGGTCTTGGCAGCTTCCTTCGGGATGACGCCGAGCTCGGCCAGTGCATCGCAGGCATAGGCTTCGATTTCGAACCAGATGCGGAACTTGGTTTCGGGCGACCAGATGGCGACCATCTCTGGGCGGGAGTAACGCGGGATCATGGCTCACTGCTTTCGTTGGGAGGTAAAACTTGCTGGCGCCCCTGTAGCAAAGACGCGCGGCAATCTCAACGCATGCGTTTCGCAAGCACCAAACTGGTTGCCAGCAGGCAGACGAGGCCGAAGGGCAGAAACAGGCGAACGCCGAGCACCGCAAACTGGTAGACAGCGTTGGCGCCGGTGAAGATGAACTCGAAAATCCAGATGACGCTGCCGAAAGGCGCATGCCAGCGCGAATAGAAGATGCGGTAGTCCATCGAGAACAGGAAGGCCGTCATCAGGATCGTGCCTGCGGTCAGGCAGGCGAAGAAGGCGGCAAAGCGCGTCGCGACCGGGCGCCGCCAGGCGAAGAAACGGGCGAGCGGCAGCATGAAGGGCCAGGCGAACAGGCCGCCGAAGAAATAGAGCAGCGCCAGTTCGCTCAAGTGGCTGGTTTCGAAGCGGTTTCGGGCATAGAGCGCTGCCATTGCCGACGCCGTCATCATCAGGGCCCAGAGGAGGGCGCCTGCGAAGAAATCGGCGGCGGGCGGTTTGGCGGCGCGGAAGCGTTCCATCGTCAGAGCGAACCCCGGACGGACCGGATCATGCGCGGCCGGCTTCGGCAGCGCGGCGCAGGCCGTCGATCTCGGCGCGGTAGCCTTCCAGCGATCCCGCCTTGAAGATCGCCGATCCCGCGACGAGGACGTTGGCGCCGGCGTTGCCGACGATTGGGGCGGTTTCGAGCGTAACACCGCCATCGACCTGCAGTTCGATCGGCCTGTCACCGATCAGCGACTTGGCGGCAGCGATCTTGCCGGCCATGGCCGGAATGAATTTCTGGCCGCCGAAACCTGGATTGACCGACATGATGAGGATGAGGTCGATATCATCCAGCACGTTCTCGATGACGGAGAGCGGCGTTGCCGGGTTAAGGGTGACGCCGACCTTCTTGCCGAGATTGCGGACGGTCTGCAGCGAGCGGTGCAGGTGCGGGCCGGACTCCGCATGAACGGTGATGCGGTCGCAGCCGGCCTTGGCGAAGGCTTCGAGATAGGCGTCGACCGGCGAAATCATCAGATGGCAGTCGAAAGTCGCATCCGTATAGGAGCGGACGGACTTGATGACATCGGGGCCGAAGGAGATGTTCGGGACGAAATGGCCGTCCATGACGTCGAGATGGATCCAGTCGGCACCGGCCGCGGTCACGTCTCGGACTTCCTGGCCGAGCTTGGCGAAGTCGGCGGCGAGGACGGAGGGGGCGATGCGGATCGGCAGCGTCATATGGAACTCTCTCTCGTTAAGATGCTCGCCGCGGATTTAGCAGTGCGCGGCGCAACGGGCAACTGATCGCAGCGCGATGACGAAGCCTCACTCCGAGGCAGCGCCGAGGATCTGGAAGGCGCCGTTGCGCCATTCCTGCAGGCGGTAGGGGTTGTCCGTCAGTTCGTGATTGGCGCCGAAGGTGACGGGGCCGATCGGGGTCATGAAATTCGTGCCGGTCAGGACATCGGCAAGCGGCTTGCTGTTTGCTGCCGTTACCGCCTGTTGAGCGATCGCAGCTGCGGCGGCGGCGGGAAGCACGTAGCCTTCCGGCTCGATGCCCTCAGCGCGCATTGCCTGCACGGTATCGCGGGCTTCCGGCTGGTTCGCATATTCCGGGATTGCGACGGCACGCACGCCATCTGTCAGTGCCAGCGGCTGATTGGCGGCGCGCATCGCATCGCCGCCGAGAATATCGAGCGGGATCTTTTCTGCTGCCGCATCGCGGGCGATGATCGCGACGTCGGAGCGGTCGCCGCCGACGAAGACCTTGGTGGCGCCGGCGCGCTTCAGCCGGCGGACAAGGGCGATCTGCTGTTCCTGGCCCGGCCGGTAGGTGTCGGTGAAGGCAGGCTTTAGCCCGTTCTGCTCCAGCGCGTTGCGGACGGCTTCGGTCAGTTCGCGGCCATGGATGGTGCCGTCCTCGATGAGCGCGATCGGGGCTGCTGCCCAGTCGCGGAGAATGACCTCGATGATCTTGGCGGCCTCGGCGCCATCGGGCGGGCCAAGGCGGAAAAGCGGCCAGCCGTTTTTCAGCGAATCCTCCATCAGGATGCGCGAGCGCACGGAGACGGTGATTGCCGGGATATTGGCGTCCTTCAGCTTCGGCAGGGCGCCTTCCAGCGTCTCACTGCAGAGGAAACCGATGGCGATCTGCACCTTGGCACTGATCAGCTGGTCGGCGAGCGCTCCGCCGCTGTTTTCCTCGCAGCTCTCGTTGATCGCGACGAAGGTATTGCCGTCCCTGGTGATCTGAAAATTGGCGCCGGCGAAAACCTGGGTGCCGAGCTGCTGCAGGCTACCGCCCTGTGGGGCGACGACGCCGATCGTCACACCGGCTGCATGGCCCGCCGATGCCGCCATCAGCAGCATCGAAACAGCAGCTATGCCACGCAGAATATTCATAAAAGTCGCCGGCTCCTGACCTTCTTCATGCCCTTTTATCCGGCGATTGGTAATCGTCAAAGAAAAACAGCGGAATAGGCAGCATTTCGTCGCGTTCATTGTAGAAAAGGTAACCGATGACCGCCATATTAGCGGAAGAACAACAAGCGGCGAGGCCGCGGGAGACACCTTTTGTTGAGCAGACAGCCGATCGATCCCAAGCTTTATCGTGATGCCATGAGCCGTTTCGGCGGCCACGTGCAGCTCGTGACGACGGCGCTTGGCGATCAGGTGCGCGGCGTGACGATCACCGCCGCCTGCTCGGTCTCCGACAGCCCGGCCTGCGTGCTCGTCTGCCTCAACAATTCCAACCCGAAGAACGAGATCTTCTTCCGCAGCGGCATCTTCGCTCTGAATACACTCGGCGCCCATCACCAGGGGCTGGCCGATGCGTTTTCCGGTCGCACGCAGCTCAGCAACGAAGAGCGGTTCGCGACCGGCAAGTTCGAGAAGCTGGTAACCGGTGCGCCGGTGCTTTCCGACAGCTTGGCCTCCTTCGATTGCCGCGTCATGGAAATCAAGGAGATGTCGACCCACCACGTCATCTTCGGGGAGGTCGTCGGCGTCCGCTTCGACGAAACAAAACCGGCGCTCCTCTATATGAACCGGGACTATCACACGCTATAACTTCCCCAAAAGGGAGGAGACATGGCTGATCAGACCGCGCCGCTTCTGCCGCAGTCGATCGACGAGACGATCGCGCTGCTCGGCGAGCAGGACTATCTTGCGGGCCGGGCGCTCGGCACCGTGCTTTTCCTGGCATTGAAGATGAAGCGGCCCCTGTTTCTCGAGGGTGAGGCGGGCGTCGGCAAGACCGAGATCGCCAAGGTTCTGTCTAAGGCGCTCGGGCGCCCGCTGATCCGGCTGCAATGCTACGAGGGGCTGGATGTCGCCTCCGCCGTCTACGAGTGGAACTACCCGGCACAGATGCTGGAAATCCGGCTGGCTGAAGCATCGGGTCTGACGGATCGCGGACGGATCGAATCCGACATCTTTTCCGAGCGCTATCTGATCCGCCGTCCGGTACTACAGGCACTGTCCTCCGAAAATGGCCGTGCCCCGGTCTTCCTGATCGACGAGCTCGACCGTACCGACGAGGCCTTCGAAGCGTTCCTCCTTGAAGTGCTCTCGGATTTTCAGGTGACCATTCCCGAGCTCGGGACGATCAAGGCCGCCGAGCCGCCCATCGTCATCATCACCACCAACCGGACGCGCGAGGTGCATGACGCGCTGAAGCGCCGGTGCCTCTACCATTGGGTCGATTATCCGCAGGCGCAGCAGGAGCTGGAGATCATCCGCCGCAAGGTGCCTCACTGCAACGAAACGTTGTCGCGCGAAATCGTCGCCTATGTGCAGCGCCTGAGGACGCTTGATCTCTTCAAGAACCCCGGTGTGGCCGAGACCATCGATTGGGCCACGGCGCTGACTGAGCTCGACCGCTTGGCACTCGATCCCGAGACCATTTCCGACACGATTGGCACGCTCCTGAAATATCAGGACGACATCGCCCGTATCCAGGGCGGAGAGGGTGCGCGGGTGCTGAAAGACGTGCAGGACGAATTGCGGGCAGCGGGATAGGCGATGCAGGGCGGAAAGGCTGAAGATGGTATCGTCGTTCCGCCGCTTCCGCTGGGTGACGGCCGGTTTGCCGACAATATCGTTTTCTTCGGACGGACGCTGCGCAAGGCCGGACTGAAGGTTGGCCCCGCGGCGATTGCCGACGCCATCGAGGCGGTCGAAGCCATCGGCATGGGATCGCGCGACGAGTTTCATGCGGCGCTTTCGGCCGTCTTCGTCAAGCGGCACGAGGATGCTGTCGTCTTCGACGAGGCATTCCGGCTCTTTTGGCGCTCCCGAAATCTCGTCGAGAAGATGATCGCGATGATGTCGCCGCGGGCGCCGGATACGCGGGAGAAGGAAAAGCAGAAGCCCGGCGAGACGCGCGCCAGCGATGCGTTGCTCGGCGACCGCCGCCCCGATAAACCGCAGCGTGAAGAGCCCGATATCGAGATCGACGCGCGTTTCACGACCTCGGGCAACGAGATCATCCGGCGCATGGATTTCGCGCAGATGTCGGCGGCGGAGATGGCGCTCGCCAAGAAGGAGCTGTCGCGGCTGCAGCTGCCGCTCGACCGTGTCACCACCAGGAGATTCAAGCCGTCGCATCGCCACGCGACGGTCGATCCCCGTGCAACGATGCGTGCCGCACTTCGCACCGGCGGGTCGCTGATCCTGCCGCGCTACCGCGAGCGCAAGGAGATACAGCCGCCCTTGGTGGTGCTTGCCGATATCTCGGGCTCCATGAGCCAGTATACGCGGATCTTCCTGCATTTCCTGCATGTGCTGACGGAGCGGCGGCGCCGCGTCAGCACCTTTCTGTTCGGGACGCGGCTCACCAACGTGACGCGGCAGATGCGCAACAAGGATCCGGATCAGGCGCTGGACGAATGCGCGGCTGCCGTCAACGACTGGTCGGGCGGAACGCGGATCGGGGAAACGCTGCATGAGTTCAACCGCCTCTGGGGCCGCCGCGTGCTTGGGCAGGGCGCGGTGGTGCTGCTGATCACGGATGGGCTGGAGCGCGAAGGCGTCGAGCAGCTTTCGGCCGAAATGGACCGATTGCACCGCTCCTGCCGGCGGCTGATCTGGCTCAACCCGCTGCTGCGCTTCGACGGATTCGAGCCGCGGGCGCGCGGCGTTCGCGCGATGCTGCCGCATGTTGACGAATTCCGGCCGGTTCACAATCTATCTTCCTTGAGCGACCTTGCTGCGGCGCTCGGTTCCGGACGCGCCGGTACCTACGAACCGCGGCGCTATCTGGAGCGATTGAGAGGCCCGGCATGAGCGAAACGTCTATCGGCCTCGATCCGCTGGTGACGGCGGAATCCTGGAGGAAGAGCGGCCGCGATGTGGCGATCGCGACCGTCATCGAGACATGGGGTTCGGCGCCGCGCCCGGCGGGCAGTCATCTGGTGATCGATGCCGACGGGAATTTCGAAGGCTCGGTTTCCGGCGGCTGCGTCGAAGGCGCGGTCATCACCGAAGCGCTCGATGTCATTGGTAGCGGCGAGGCGAAGATGCTGGAATTCGGCGTTGCCGACGAGACGGCTTGGCGTGTCGGGCTTTCCTGCGGCGGGCGTATCCGCGTCTATGTGGAAAGGCTCGGCTGATGGAGCTTGCGACGCTCGAGAGGCTGAATGCCTGCCGGCAGGCGCGGATCGCGGCCGTCCTGGTCACCGATCTCGGTGGTGGCCGGGCGAGCGTCGTTGCGGAAGGTGATCATATCGATGGGGGGCTTGGCGAGGCGGTGGCTACGGCCTTCCGCTCCGGGCGCTCCGGTGTGATCGAGGCTGATGGAGGGCGCTACTTCCTCAATGTCCATCTGCCACCGGCCGACATCGTCATCATCGGTGCGGTCCATATCAGCCAAGTGCTGGCGCAGATGGCGGCGCTTGCAGGCTTTGACGTCAGGATCATCGATCCCAGGACGGCCTTCGCGACGCCGGAGCGTTTTGCCGGGATCGATCTCACGGCCGATTGGCCGGTCGACGTCTTGAAGGACAAGCCGCTCGACGCCTATACGGCGCTGGTCGCGGTGACGCACGATCCGAAGATCGACGATTTCCCAATTGCCGAGGCGCTGCGCCGCAGCTGTTTCTATGTCGGGGCGCTCGGTAGCCGGAAGACCCATGCGTCGCGTATCGAGCGGCTGAAGGCCGAGGGCTTTGCGGATGAGACGCTGGCACGCATCAACGGGCCGATCGGGCTCCATATCGGTGCGGCCAGTCCGGCGGAGATCGCCGTTGCCATCCTGGCGCAGATCATCGAGGCGCTGCGCTCGCGCGATGTCGTGTCGCCGAAAGGTGACATCAGATGAAGTTCGGCGAATTTCCGGTGGCCGATGCCGAGGGACTGATGCTGGCACATGCGGTGAAATTGCCGGTGCGGACCTTGCACAAGGGGCACCGCGTTTCGCCGGCGGATATCGAGGCGCTCACCGGTGCCGGTATCGCCAGCGTCACCGCAGCGCGGATCGAAGACGGGGATCTTAGCGAAGACGAGGCTGCCCGCCGGCTCGCCGCAGCGATTGCGCCGGATCATCTGCGCTTCTCCGAGGCTGCAACGGGGCGGGTGAATGTCTATGCAGCGGCTGACGGGCTTTTCGTCGCCGACCGTGATGTCGTCGATTGCGTCAACCGCATCGATCCGGCAATCACGCTTGCCTGTCTCGCCGACCATGCACGCGTGAGGGCGGGCGACATGGTGGCGACGTTCAAGATCATTCCGCTGGCTGTGCCGGGCCGCAAGGTGGAGGCGGCGTGCGACGCCTTGAGGGCGGCTGTGGCCTTCGAGGTCAAACCCTTTGCCGACTACGCGGTGTCGCTTGTCGCCACGGAACTGCCGTCGCTGAAGCCTGCGGTGATGGACAAGACGGCGCGCATTCTGGCGCATCGGCTTGCGGCATCCGGCAATCGGCTGGTCCGCGAGCAGCGCGTGGCGCACCGGCGGGATGCCGTTGCCGTTGCCATCGGTGAGGCTATGAGCGCCGCCGATCGCCTTCCGAAGCTTGTGATCATCTTTGGGGCCTCGGCGGTGATCGATGAGGACGATGTGATCCCGGCGGCGATCCGGCAGGCGGGCGGGGAGATCCTCAGCGTCGGCATGCCGGTCGATCCCGGCAACCTGATGGTGCTCGGGCGGATCGACGAGACCTATGTCGTAGGGGCGCCCGGCTGCGCGCGGAGCCCGAAAGAAAACGGTTTTGACTGGGTACTGGATCGCATCCTGGCAGGCGAGAATCCCGATGCGCGCGATCTGACGGGCATGGGCGTCGGAGGATTGCTTATGGAAATCGAGACACGGCCGCGGCCACGCGACGGCGCCGAGGAGCATCACCTACCGGTGACTGTCGCGACAGTCATCCTGGCTGCCGGCAAAGCCAGCCGGATGGGCGAGGGCGGTGCGCACAAGCTGCTGGCCGAATTCCATGGTGAGCCGCTGGTGCGCCGCGCTGCGGAGACTGCGCTCTCTGCCGATGCGGCATCGGTGATCGTCGTGACCGGTCACCGGCGGGGCGAGATCGAGGCTGCGCTCTCCGGATTGGATGTCACGGCCGTCGACAACCCGGATTATGCATCCGGCATGGCAAGCTCGCTGATCTCCGGATTTTCGGCCTCGTCTGCGCGTGATGCGGATGGCGTTCTCGTCATGCTCGCCGATATGCCAGGCGTGACGTCCGCCGATCTCGACGCGCTGATCGCGGCCTTCCGTGCGGCTTCCGGGCGTGCGATCGTCCGTGCCGTCTCTCGCGGCAAACGCGGCAATCCGGTCATTCTTCCGCGATCGCTCGGCGATGCCGTGATGCGGCTTGAAGGCGATGTCGGGGCGCGGCATATAATCGAGACATCGGGGCTGCCGGTGATCGATGTCGATATCGGCGATGCGGCGCACCTGGACGTGGATACGCCCGAGGCCGTTCTGGCGGCCGGTGGCGTTTTGAGGGGATAGAATGGATACGGCGGCGATCGAGGAAATGTTTCAGGGGCTCGGCCCTGTTACCATCAAGCGGATGTTCGGCGGCAAGGGGATCTATCACCTTGGCCGGATTGTCGCGATCGAGCTGCGCGATGAAATGCTCCTGAAGGCCGACGAGAAGAGCGCGCCGGAATTTGCAGATGCCGGCGCCATCCAATGGTCCTACGAGGGCAAGAAGGGCAATCCGGTGAAGATGCCCTACTGGTCGATCCCCGAGAATGCCTATGACGATCCGGACGAGATGGCGAAATGGGTCAGGCTTGCCTATGAGGCGGCGCTGCGGGCCGAATGATCAGGAGATTGCTGCGTCGGGAAGCAGCGCGATTGCGGCTGCGGCAAATTCCGACAAAGGCTGCGGCAACTCGCCCAAGCCGAACCAGCCGAAATCGGTGAGCTTGTCCGGCTCGGTCAGCTGAGGTTCGCCCTCGAAGCTTTCCGCCAGATAGAGGAGTGAAATCCAGTGCTGCTTGTCGGCGGCGCTCAGGACTTCCGATGGTCCGAGAAGCCTGACCTTGCCGATCGCAAGGCCGGTTTCCTCTTCGGCTTCGCGGCGCGCCGCATCTGCCGCCTTCTCCATGAAGTCGACCTTGCCGCCCGGAATGCTCCAGTGGCCCGGTTCCGGCGGCTTGACGCGCTTGTAGAGCAGAATTTTTCCGTCACGCACAATCACCAGGCCTACACCGAGGCCTGGGAAGTCGATGCCCGGCTTTCCCATAAGGGATCAGGCCTTGGCGCCGGCTGCAATCAGCATGAACGCCGGGATGTCGTCACCGAAACCGACCGGAGTCGGGCCGTCATCGTGATCGCGATAGCGGCGGCGATCGCGGGAGTCGTCGTTTGCCGGGTAAGGGCGTGCGTGGCGCGCGTTGTTCTGCTGCTTGTTTTCTGCTTTGCGCTCTTGCTTCACGCTTTCGACCTTTGCTGGTGCTGCTGCTTCAACGACTTCGGCGGCATTATCTTCCGCGGCGATATCAGATTTATGACCACGGCGATCCTTGCCGCGGCCACGGTCCCTGTCACGATCCCGGCCGTTGCGGCGAGGACGATCGCTTTCCTTGCTTTCCTCTGCAGGAGGCAGGGCGTTGAGATCGCCGTTCAGCCACTCGACCTTTTCGCCGATCAGCTTTTCGATCGCATCGGAAAACTTCGTATCGCGCTTGGTGACCAGCGTGAACGCGGCACCGGTGCGGCCCGCACGGCCGGTACGGCCGATGCGGTGGACATAGTCTTCCGAATGGATCGGTACGTCGAAGTTGAAAACGTGGCTCACATCAGGAATGTCGAGGCCACGAGCAGCCACGTCGGAGGCTACCAGAAGCTGGAGCTGGCCGTCGCGGAAATTCTGCAGCATTGTCGTGCGCGAACGCTGGTCCATGTCGCCGTGCAGGGCGCCGACGGAGAAGCCGTGGCGTTCCAGCGAACGGAAGAGATCAGCGACATCCTTCTTGCGGTTGCAGAAGATGATCGCGTTTTTCAGGTCTTCCTGGGCGCGGATGAGATCACGCAGGGTAGCGCGCTTTTCGTAGTCCTTGCCATGGGTGGCAACGAAGCGCTGGGTAATGGTCTTGGAAGCCGATGCCGGCTTTGCGACTTCGACACGTTCTGGGTTCTGCAGGAAGCGGTCCGCGAGCTTCTGGATTTCCGGCGGCATGGTGGCCGAGAAGAACAGCGTCTGGCGCGTGAACGGGATCAGCTTGGCGATGCGCTCGATATCCGGGATGAAGCCCATGTCGAGCATGCGGTCGGCTTCGTCGATGACGAAAATCTCGACTGCGGACATCAGGAGCTTTCCACGCTCGAAATGGTCGAGCAGGCGGCCGGGCGTGCAGATCAGAACGTCTGCGCCACGCTCAAGCTTGCGGTCCTGGTCTTCGAAGGACACGCCGCCGATCAGCAGGGCCACGTTGAGGCGGTGGTTCTTGCCGTACTTTTCGAAGTTTTCTGCAACCTGGGCCGCGAGTTCTCGCGTCGGCTCCAGGATCAGCGTACGGGGCATGCGAGCGCGGGCGCGGCCTTTTTCCAGCAGCGACAACATTGGCAGAACGAAGGACGCCGTCTTGCCCGTACCCGTCTGCGCGATGCCGCAAATATCGCGGCGCTGCAGGGCAAACGGGATCGCGCCCGCCTGAATAGGGGTTGGGGTCGTGTAGCCGGCGTCGGTAACGGCGGAAAGCACTTTTTGGCTCAGGCCAAGATCAGCAAATGTCGTCAAAGGGAAAACTATTTCCGTTCAGGTTCGGCCGAACTCTGGCTGAGTCGGCGGGATTGCATGCCGCAATGCAGCGCGACATATTCCCAAACGGCTTGCAAGTCAAGGAATACGGGCCTTGCAGCCCTTGCACAGGTAAAGCTGTGGTTACTGCGTTTGGTTATTTTATATAGGTCGCGAGTTTCAACCCTGCATTCATGAAATACATCGGATCAACGGCCCGGCCGTTCTGGCGTACTTCGTAGTGCAGATGCGTGCCCGTCGAGCGGCCCGTACTGCCGGCAAGACCGATGACATCGCCGCGATCAACGGTATCGCCAACCTTCACCAGAATTTGCGACATGTGGCCGTAGCGGGTGGAAATGCCGTTGCCGTGATCGACCTCGACCATATTGCCGTAGCCGCCGGTCCAGCCGGCATTGATGACCTTGCCGGGCGCGGTCGGGCGAACCTTTTCGCCGGGGGCGAAGCGGAAATCGATACCAGAATGCAAGGCAAGCCGGCCCAGGAACGGGTCACGGCGATTGCCGAAAGGGCTGGTAATATCCTTGCCGATGCCGGGATTGCGGAAGGGCAGGGATTCGGCGGTATTGCGCACGGCCTCGAGGCGCGTCAGCGCCGTATCGAGCTGTGCCAGCGAATTGTTGAAATCGTCGTCGCTCTCGGGCTCGACATAGGGACCGCCGACGGCGCTGTCGTCATCGGCCTTTGCCGTCTGCTGCGGCACCTGAATGCTGAAGCGGTTCAGGACGGTGGAAATGGCGTCTGCGGCGTCGCCTGCATCTGCCGTCAGCTGATCGACCCGCGAGCGCTGATCTTCTTCGACGCCTTTCAGCGACAGCGTCACCTTGGAAAACAGACGGTCGGCGCGATCGCCGACGGTTTCAGGGGCGGGAACGTAAGCGAGCGTGGTGTTGTCAGGCGTCGCATCGGCCGGTTCGCTATTGCCGGTCAGCAGCTTGTTGATGGCTTGCGCGCCGCCGGAGAGCGAGGCGCGCTTGTCCTTGGCATCGGGAGCGAAGGATTGCGCGGCGGGTGCCGGTTCTTCCTTGCCGGTCAGGCCGGAGCTTTCAGCGCGGTCGAGCAGCGAGCCGAGCTTGCCGTGCCGCGAGGTCAGCGCCATCTGCTGTTCCATCAGCTTGTCGACCTTGTCCTCGACGACCTGCTGATCGAGCAGCTGGCGGGAGGTGACGCGATCGACCTGGGCGCGGAGCGCGGCAATGCGATCCTCATAATCATGCTGCATGCGGGCCTGGCGGGCCATGGTGGCGCCGATCAGGTCGTCGCGGAGCACGAGATAGGAAGTGGCGAGGAGATAGCCGATGGCAAAGATGCCGACGAAGCAGAAGGCGAGGGCCGCCATCCAGGGCTTGACCGTCATGTGACGGACCTTGTCGCCACTGGCGAGAATGAGGATATGTTCCTGTGAACGCTTGCCGAATACGCGCTGGTGCTGTGCATGCGTCACGGAGAATCTCCCAATTGATGCGCCCGTGCCTCGATTGGGTTGATTACACACTGTTAAGGTTAATAAATTGCTTCTTTCGTTAATGTGAATGCACGCAATGGTTACGCATTGCTTGTCGATGTCAATGACCGGTAGAAGGATGGCGTGAGGCCGGCTTCGGCGCGTGCGAGATCATTGAAGGGCGGTTTCAGCGGGCCGCGAAAGTTTGCGCGCACCAGTTCCCTGAAGGTTTGGGCGGGATCGCGGCGCTCGCGGGCGCAGAGAAAGCGGAACCATTTGGCGCCGATCGCCACATGGCCTTTCTCGTCATTGTAGATCACGTCGAGCACGGCAGCACTGTCGAGATCGCCGGTCTCGCGCATCTTCGCCTGCAGCGATGGCGTCACGTCAAGTCCGCGGGCCTCGAGAATGAGCGGGACGACGGCGAGCCGCGCCGTCAGATCGTTGCGGGTCGAGTGCGCCGCCTGCCAGAGACCGTCATGGGCGGGCATGTCGCCATAATCGGCGCCGAGATCGCGCAGGCGGTCGCGGACCATGCGGAAATGCTTGGCCTCCTCGAAAGCGACCTGCATCCAGCCGTCGAAGAAGGAGTTCGGTACCGGCTCGGTGGCGAAGCGGGCGACGATATCGAGCGCGAGATCGACGGCATTGAGCTCGATATGGGCGATTGCATGCAGCAGCGCGATGCGGCCGTGGACGGTATGCAGCGAGCGCTTCTGAACTTGAGTCGGCGGCACGAGCGCCGGCTTTTCGGGGCGGCCGGGCCGCTCCGGAAGTGCGGCATCGAGCGGCGAGCGAAGCGATATCTTGCGGGCGAACCAGCGGGTGGCGGCTTCCTGGGCGAGCGCCGTCTTGCGATCGAGATCGGCTGAGCGGATGGCGTCGATCGCGCCACCTCTAAGCGATGTCATCTGCAAAGCGGTCATGCCGCGAGGTCCAGCACGGCCTTTAGAACGGCTTCCGCGTGGCCGGGAACCTTGACCTTCTGCCAGATGGTGGCGATCGTGCCGTCGGCGCGGATCAGGAAGGTCGTGCGCTCTACGCCCATATAGGTGCGGCCGTACATGCTCTTCTGTTTCCAGACGCCATAGGCCTGCAGCACGGTCTTTTCCTCATCCGATGCGAGCGCGACGGCAAGGTTATGTTTCTTGATGAAACGGTCGTGGCATTTGACCGAATCAGGCGACATGCCGACGAGTGCCGCGCCTGCCTTTTGGAACTCTGCGGCGAGCTCCGTGAAGCCGATCGATTCGGCGGTGCAACCTGCCGTGTCGTCCTTGGGATAGAAGAACAGAACCAGAGGCTTGCCTTTGAATTCCGTCAGCGATACGCGGCCGCCGCCATCACGCGGGAGGTTGAAGTCCGGGGCTTCGGCGCCGATACCGATATCCGCCATGTGGAAACCTTTCTTTTGCCGGGTTTATGAGTGACACTGAACCTGGCCGATATATATTGGGCGAGTATCCGGCGAGCTAGACCGGAAAATAAGAATTCAAGGAGTTACCCAAGGCGTATGTCGGCCATCCGCGGCGAAAAGGTTACGTTTCGCAAGAAAGACATCGTCGCTTTGCATGAACTCCCCTCGGCGCAAGCCGAGGATCCGATGATCGTGCATTGCCCGCCGCCGCGCTCGCGGCTGCGGCGCACCGCCGGCTGGACCGGCGCGTGCTTTGCTCTCCTCTTCATCATCATTGCCGCGATCGTCGGCGTGATCGAAAGTGGCATGATCGACACCGCGCTGTCGAAACAGGCGCAAATGGCGCTGAACAACGCGATGGGGCCGCGCTACAAGGCCGAGGTGGGCTCGACGGTGGTGCGCTTCACCTCCGGCCTGCGGCTGGCGCTGGAGGCCCGCAACGTCAACCTGATCGATCAGCAGAGCGGCGAACATCTGTCGGCCGTCGAAGCGATGCGCATGGCGCTCGATCCGCTGGCGCTGTTCCGCGGCCGGATCGCCATCACCGATGTCGAGGCGGAGGATATCGCGCTCGATACGGCGCTGCTGCCCGCCGGCAATCCCATCAAGCTCGACAATCTTCGCGTCGACGAGGTGCCCCAAGCGCTCGAATCGGCATTCTCGCATCTCGACCTGTTCGACAGTTTTGCCCAGCGCGGCGGCACGGACAGCGTTCGCATCTCGGGAATCAACGTCAAGCTCGCCGATACCGCCAACGGGCCGGTGTCGCTCGTCATCGACGATCTCGTCTTTGCCCGGCCGACCGATCATTCGCTGCAGCTGACCGGCGAAATCGCCATCAACGGCCAGCCGGCGACGCTCGACGTTCAGGCGGAAAGGCTGGGCGACAAGACCCAGCGCTTCACCGCCAAGCTCAGCCATGCCGACCTGACGCCGTTTGCCATCAAGCGAAACGTGCTGGGTGAGATCCGCCAGGGCATCAACGCTTTCGCCGACATCAACATTTCGGCTGTCAGGGACGGCGAGGGCACGGATCCGTCGTTGACGACCGGCGTGACGCTGGCGCCGGGGCTCATCTATGTCGATGGCGACCAGCAGCAGCTGAGTGGCGGCCAGATCAATCTGAACTACGATTTCAAGAAGGAAACGATCGAGATAGCCCGGTCGCAGGGGCAATTCGGCGCGACAACCGTTCCCTTCAACGGCGGCCTGATCGACCTCGACCGGCTGGATCCGACAGCCGGCAAGGGCTTCGGCATCGATCTCCTCGTCAGCGGCGGCAGCGCCTCTCCCCTCGGATCCGGCGAGCAGCCGGTGCCGTTCGATATCCAGACGAGCGGCCGCTTCATGGTCGCGACCAAGGAGCTGCAGTTCCCCGGTATCACGGTATCGACACCGCTCGGACAGCTCTATGGGTCGCTGCATGCGAAATTTGGCGACGTCTCGCCGGAGATCAGCTTCGTTGGCCAGTCGCAGCAATTGCAGACGGCGGCGATCAAGCAGCTTTGGCCGTTCTGGATGGCGCCGAAGGCCCGTGACTGGGTGCTGAAGAACCTGTTCGGCGGCACGGTCGCCGACGCCTCGATTTCCGTCTTCATTCCCTTCGGACGCCTCGACGAAGCCGTCGGCAAGGGGCTGAAGCTCGATGAGAACCAGATCAAGATCGCCTTCGATATTGCCAATGCCCGGATGAATGTCGCCGGCGAAATCCCGCCGATCCGCGATACTTCGGCGCATTTCGACCTGAAGGGGCCGCGGGCGACGATCTCGATCAAGAGCGGCACGTCGTTCTTTGCCTCCGGGCGTTCGGTCAATCTCGGTGCTGGCAGCTTCGTGCTGCCGTCGACCTATGACAAGCCGCTGATGGCGGAGATGCAGCTCGGGATTTCAGGGTCTGCCGATGCCGTGGGCGAGCTTCTCACCTACAAGCCGATCCAGGTGCTGCAGCGCGCCGGGCTGGCGCCACAGGATTTGAACGGCAAGATCAATGCCACCGTGCAGGCTCGCTTCGGCCTCGTCAGCGCACAGAACCCGCCGCCGCCGGACTGGAAGGCTTCGATGCAGCTTTCCGGCGTCGATGTCGGCAAGCCGATCTCCGGGCGCAAGATCACCAATCTGGACGGGACGCTGAATGCCGATCCGAAGCAGGTGACGCTCGACGGCAAGGGGCAGATCGATGGTGTGCCGGCGGAGATTTCGCTGCTGGAACCGGTCGAGAAGAATTCGGGCGTCACCCCGCAGCGCGTCATAACGGCGACGCTGACCAACGACCAGCGCGAGAAGCTGCTGCCGGGCCTGTCGGATATCATCGACGGCAGCATCAAGGTCGAGCTGACGCGGATCGACGAAGAGCGGCAGTCCGTCGATCTCGACCTGTCGCGCGCCGCCCTGCAATTGCCGTGGGTCGGCTGGGCGAAGGGCAGCGGCATTCCAGCAGAGGCGACGTTCGAGGTCTCCGGTCCTGCAGAGAACACGCAGGTCAAGAATTTCAAGCTCAAGGGCGACGGCTTTGGTGCCAGCGGATCGTTGAACGTCACCAAGGGCGGGCTGACATCTGCCGATTTCGACAGCGTCAAACTCTCGTCGCTCGACGATTTCGCCATCTCGATCCGCCGCAGCAAGGGCGTTTTCGACGTCTCCGTTTCCGGCGACACCGCCGATGCGCGGCCGATCCTGGCGCGGCTCAAAAATGGCCAGAACGGCAGCGGCGACGATGGCGGCGGCGACAGCAAGGGCGGTGATATCACCGTGCGCGCCAAGCTCGGCCAGATCGTCGGCTTCAACGACGAGCGCGTGCGCGGCCTCGATGCGCTCTACATGATGCGCGACGGCGAATTGCAGGTGCTGAACCTCTCCGGTGTCACCGACAGCGGCGAGGCCGTCGTGACGCAGATGAAGGACGGGCGCGTGCTCAACATCACCACCGGTGACGCGGGATCGGTGTCGCGCTTTGCCGATTTCTACAAGCATATGCGCGGCGGTCTGCTCAACATGACCGTACGTTTCGGCCCGCGCGGCTGGGACGGCTCGGCGGATGTGCGCCGCTTCCAGATCGTCAACGAAGACCGGCTGCGGTCGATCGTGGCAACCCCCGTCGGCAAGGATCAGCGAAGCCTGAATGCCGCCGTGAAGCGTGAGATCGATACGTCGGCGCAGCGCTTCCAGCGCGGCTTTGCCCGTATCGTCTCGCAGGGCGGTACCGTCACCATCGAGAACGGCGTGGTGCGCGGCGAGCAGATCGGCGCGACCTTCCAGGGCGTGATCCGCGATGCCAAGGGCAACATGGACATGACCGGCACCTTCATGCCGGCCTACGGTCTGAACCGGCTATTCGCCGAACTGCCGGTCATCGGCATCATTCTTGGCAACGGTACCGACCGCGGCCTGATCGGCATCACCTTCAAGCTGACCGGCAAGTTCGACAAGCCGAACCTGCAGATCAACCCGCTGTCGATCATCGCCCCTGGCGTCTTCCGCAACATCTTCGAGTTCCAATAAAAAAGCCGGCGCGTGGCCGGCTTCCTTTCAATCAGATTATCCGGACTGCTCAGGCAGCGGGGCGGATCAGGATGTGCTTCTTCTTGCCGAGCGACAGCTTGATCACGCCATCAGCGGTGATCTCGGCACTGCCGATCACCGTGCGTTCGTCGCTGATCGCCTGATCGTTGATGCGCACGGCACCGCCCTGAACGTGGCGGCGTGCTTCGCCATTCGATGCGGCGAGGCCGGCGCGGACGATGAGCGACAGCAGGCCGAGACCGGCATCGAGTTCGGCGGCCGGAATTTCCACCGACGGAAGGTTGTCCGAGAGAGCGCCTTCCTCGAAGGTCTTGCGGGCGGTTTCAGCTGCCTGTTCTGCGGCGGCGCGGCCGTGCAGAATGGCGGTGACTTCCGTCGCGAGGATCTTCTTGACCTCGTTCAGTTCGGCGCCACCGATTGCCGACAGACGCGCGATTTCGTCCATGGGCAGTGTGGTGAACAGCTTAAGGAAGCGCGGAACGTCGGCATCCTCGGTGTTGCGCCAATATTGCCAGAAGTCATAGACCGGCAGCAGTTCGGCGTTCAGCCAGACCGCGCCGGAGGCGGACTTGCCCATCTTGGCACCCGACGAGGTGGTCAGCAGCGGCGAGGTCAGCGCGTAAAGCTGCTGCGTCCCCATGCGGTGACCGAGGTCGATACCGTTGACGATGTTGCCCCATTGGTCCGACCCCCCCATCTGCAGACGGCAGTCGTAACGCTTGGCGAGCTCGACGAAGTCGTAGGCCTGCAGGATCATGTAGTTGAATTCGAGGAAGGATAGCGACTGCTCGCGATCGAGGCGCGTCTTGACGCTGTCGAAGGACAGCATGCGGTTGACCGAGAAGTGGCGGCCGACATCGCGCAGAAACTCAAGATAATTCAGCGAGCGCAGCCATTCTGCATTGTTGATCATCAGCGCCGCATTGGCTGGCTTGCCGTAATCGAGGTAGTTGGAGAAGCAGCGCTTGATCGAGGCGATATTGTCTTCGATCATCTCGATGGTCATCAGCTTGCGCGCCTCCTCCTTGAAGGAGGGATCGCCGACCATGCCGGTGCCGCCGCCCATCAGCGAGATCGGGCGATGGCCGGTTGCCTGGAACCAGTGCAGCATCATGATCTGCGTAAGGTGACCGACATGGAGGCTCGAAGCCGTCGGGTCATAGCCGATATAGGCGGTCACGGTTTCCTTGGCGAGCAGATCGTCGAGGCCGGATTCATCGGAGATCTGATGAATGAAGCCGCGCTCTTTCAGAGTGCGCAGGAAATCGGATTTGAACTCGGACATGACTTCGTCTCTTGAGGCTTCGGAGGGAATTGAGATCGGCACTTGTTGAAGCGCCGCGGCGCGTTTAGCACTGTTTTGCCGAAAGTGCACTATTCGGCGGCACAGTTTTTGGAGGAAGCATGCCTGGAGTGAGAACCGCGATCGGCCTGATGAGCGGCACGTCGATGGACGGGATCGATGTGGCATTGCTGCGGACCGACGGCGCGGGCTTCGTCGAGCGCGGGCCGTTTCTCGGCGTTTCCTACGATCCGGCTTTTCGCGAACGGCTGAAAACCGCACTCGAGCAGGCGAAGGCGATCAAGAATCGGCAGGAACGGCCGGGCGATCTCGCGGCCATCGAACGGGAGCTTACGCAGCGGCACGCAGCTGCCGTTAGGGAGTTTTTGCAACAGAATGCAATGGAGGCCGGTGCTATCGACGTTCTCGGCTTTCACGGTCAGACCGTCCTGCACCGGCCGGACGAGGCCTTGACCGTTCAGATTGGCGACGGCGCGCTTCTCGCCCGCGAGACCGGTATTGCGACGGTTTACGACATGCGGGCGAACGATATGGTGCATGGCGGCCAGGGCGCGCCGCTCGTGCCCGCGTATCACGCCGCACTGGCCGCCAATATCGGAAATGCGAAGATGCCGGTCTGTTTCGTCAATATCGGCGGTATCTCCAACCTGACCTATGTCGGCGCCGATGGTACGGTGATCGCCTATGACAGTGGCCCGGGCAACACGCTGATCGATCAGTGGGTGGAGGTCCATGCCGGGATACCCTTCGACCAGGGCGGCATGATCGCTTCCGAGGGCCATGTCGTCAGCGCGCTGGCCGAGCGCTATCTCGCAAGCCCGTTCTTCACCGTGGCAAAACGGCGATCGCTCGACCGCAACGATTTCCTGCCGCCGCAGGGACGGGATGCGGAGCTTGCCGATGGCGCGCGCACGCTTGCCTATGTGGCGGCGGCATCGATCATCAAATCGGCCGGTCACCTGCCGGTGACGCCGGCGCTTTATGTGATTTGCGGTGGCGGGCGCCTGAACAAGGTGATCATGCGCGATCTTGCGCAGCTGGCTGAGGAGCATCGGGCGACGGTGATTTCGGCGGAAGAAGCCGGTTTCAACGGCGACGCGATGGAGGCGGAGGCTTGGGCTTATCTGGCCGTGCGCTCGCTCGAGGGGCTGCCGTTGACCTATCCGGGCACGACGGGTGTCCGGGAAGCGGTGAGCGGCGGTGTGCTGGAGGAGGCTATCGATGCAGACGATCCTTGAGACAGAGCGGCTGCAGTTCCTGATGTGGCAGCCGGACGAGGCACCGTTGGTTCATGCCCTGCATTCGACGCTGGCGACGAGCCGCTTCATGTCGGGTGGCCTGCCTTGGACGATGGAACGCTGCCAGTCGCGCATCGAGCAGTGGATCGACGAGCAGGACGATGACGGCACGACGAAATACAAGGTCGTGGCCAAGAGCGACGGGCGCTTTGTCGGCCGTGCCGGGATATCTCTGCATGACGAGGAGGCGCGCGAGTTCGAGCTCGGCTACGCATTCCATGAAGATGAATGGGGAAAGGGCTATGCGACTGAGGCTGCGCGGGGGCTGATCGCCTGGTTCCTGGGCAAAGGGCTCAGCGATCGTCTGATTGCCTTCACGCATCCGGAGAATTTTGCTTCCCAGCATGTGCTGCGCAAGGCGGGCATGCGGGAGATCGAGCCGAGGCAGATCGATGGCTTCGTGGCGCCGACCTTCGAGATCGGCGCCAGCGATATCAAGGCTTAGCGAATGCGCTTGGCAGCCGGTTCCGGCACCAGTTCGCCGTTCAGGCGGCGGTCGAGGTAATCCTCGCACTCGGCCATCAGCGGCTCGACCTGGCCGTTGAAGAAGTGGTTCGCGCCCGGAACGGTGCGGTGGGTGATCAGGATGCCCTTCTGCGTCTTCAGCTTTTCCACAAGGCCGTTGACGTCCTTCTCGGGTGCGACCTTGTCCTGCTCGCCGTTGATGATCAGGCCGGAGGACGGGCAGGGCGCCAGGAACGAGAAGTCGTAGGTGTTCGGCTGCGGAGCGATCGACATGAAGCCTTCGATCTCCGGGCGGCGCATCAGGAGCTGCATGCCGATCCAGGAGCCGAAGGAGTAACCGGCGACCCAGCAGGTCTTCGAATCGGGATGCAGGCTCTGCACCCAGTCGAGCGCCGAGGCGGCATCCGAGAGCTCGCCGGCGCCATGGTCGAATTCACCCTGGCTACGGCCGATGCCACGGAAATTGAAGCGCAGCGTCGTGAACCCGCGCTTCTGGAACATATAGAAGAGCTGGTAGACGATCTGGTTGTTCATCGTGCCGCCGAACTGCGGGTGCGGATGCAGGATGAGGGCGATCGGGGCGCTTTTTTCCTTGGAGGGCTGGTAGCGGCCTTCGAGGCGGCCGGCTGGGCCGTTGAAAATGACTTCGGGCATCGGTACTCCGGGTTTTATTTTCGTGTTCCGGCTGCGCAGACTTGACGGACGTTGTCAGCTTTTCTAAAACGCAGTTTAGAACAATTCGAAACTTTGCATGGCAAGCCACGCTACGTGGGACGTGTCATAAGCCAAGCCCGGCGGAAATTTCAAGAAAAATGAGCCGGGTGGCAGAAGCAGAAACCAAACGCAGGACCTGAGATCATGGCGCCGCCACGCCTTTATCTTGATTGGAACGCGACAGCGCCGCTGCATCCCGCAGCGCGCGAGGCAGTTTTGCGCGCAATGGACCTGTTCGGCAATCCCAATTCGGTTCATGGCGAAGGCCGCGTCGTGCGTGCCGCCATCGAAGCCGCGCGCCGGCAGGTGGCGGGACTCGTCGGTGCCGAGCCCGCGCATGTCATTCTGACGAGCGGCGCGACCGAAGCTGCAAACATGGTGCTGACGCCGGAATTCCGGATGGGGCGCACGCCGCTGGCAGTCAGTCATCTCTATTACAGTGCCGTCGAGCATCCCGCTGTTCGCGAGGGTGGACGCTTTCCGAAGGACAAGACGACCGAAATTCCGGTCACGTCTGAAGGCACCGTCGATCTTGCGGCTCTTCAGGGCCTGCTTGCCGGTCACGATGCATCATCCGGTCTGCCGATGGTGGCGATCATGCTCGTCAATAACGAGACGGGGATCGTCCAGCCAGTTCGCGAGGCAGCCGAGATCGTCAAGGCGCATCGCGGCCTTCTCGTCGTCGATGCCGTGCAGGCCGTTGGACGGATCGAGATCGATATCAATGCGCTCGGTGCCGACTTTCTGATCTTGTCGTCGCACAAGCTCGGCGGCCCCAAGGGCGCCGGCGCTCTGGTGTCGCGTGGCGAGATCCTGATGCCGAAGCCGCTGATCCATGGCGGCGGACAGGAGAAGGGTCACCGGTCGGGGACCGAGAATTCGCTTGCCGTCATCGGCTTCGGCGCGGCTGCCGCACAGGCGCGATTGGATTTCAGCGAACGGAACGACCGGATCGCGGCCTTGCAGGCGCGGCTGGAAAGCGGCATGCGGGCAGCGGCACCCGATGTGGTGATCTACGGCGCCGATGGTGCGCGTGTGTCGAACACGACGTTCTTCACGCTGCCGGGCCTGAAAGCCGAGACCGGGCAGATCGCCTTCGATCTTGAAGGTGTGGCGCTTTCGTCGGGCTCTGCCTGTTCGTCCGGCAAGGTCGGCGAGAGCCATGTTCTCGTTGCCATGGGCCATGACCCGAAGCTCGGCGCGCTGCGCATTTCGCTCGGCTTTGCGACCAGCGACGAGGATATCGACCGGGCGCTTGCCGCCTTCGGAAAAATTGCCGGGCGGCGCAGGCCGGCCGGGGAGGCGGCCTGACCGTCTCACAAAATTGCGGAAACGGAAATTTCCGCTTGCCATCAGGGCTGAAAAGGCCCTTTTGGCCCACTACATAAGGGGCAATCAGAAAATTGCCCGCACGACAGCCTGCCGGACCTTTAGCCGGCGAGATTGGAGAACGACATGCCAGCCGTACAAGAAACGGTTGATCGCGTCCGCGAGATCGACGTCGATCAGTACAAATACGGTTTCGAGACCATCATCGAAATGGACAAGGCACCCAAGGGCCTGTCCGAAGATATCATCCGCTTCATCTCCGCCAAGAAGCAGGAGCCGGAATGGATGCTCGAATGGCGCTTGGAAGCCTACAAGCGCTGGCTGACGATGGAAGAGCCGAACTGGGCGCGCGTCGATTACCCGAAGATCGATTTCAACGACATTCACTATTACGCCGCGCCGAAGAGCACGCCGGGTCCGAAGTCGCTGGACGAAGTCGACCCTGAAATCCTCAAGGTCTACGAGAAGCTCGGCATTCCCCTGAAGGAACAGGAAATCCTGGCCGGCGTCGAGAAGCCGCGGATCGCCGTCGATGCCGTCTTCGACAGCGTCTCCGTCGTCACCACCTTCAAGGAAGAGCTGAAGAAGGCCGGCGTGATCTTCATGTCGATCTCGGAAGCGATCCGCGAGCATCCTGAACTGGTTCAGAAATATCTGGGCTCGGTCGTTCCGACCTCCGACAACTATTATGCGACGCTGAACTCGGCCGTCTTCACCGACGGTTCGTTCGTCTTCGTGCCGAAGGGCGTTCGTTGCCCGATGGAACTGTCGACTTATTTCCGCATCAACGAAAAGAACACCGGCCAGTTCGAGCGGACGCTGATCATTGCCGAAGAGGGCGCCTATGTGTCCTACCTCGAAGGCTGCACGGCGCCGCAGCGCGATGAAAACCAGCTGCACGCGGCTGTCGTCGAGCTCGTTGCGCTCGATGATGCCGAGATCAAGTATTCGACCGTCCAGAACTGGTACCCGGGCGACGCCCAGGGTAAGGGCGGCATCTACAACTTCGTGACCAAGCGTGGCGATTGCCGCGGCGACCGTTCGAAGATTTCGTGGACGCAGGTCGAAACCGGTTCGGCGATCACCTGGAAGTATCCGTCCTGCATCCTGCGCGGCGATGACTCCCGAGGCGAATTCTACTCGATCGCCGTTTCCAACGGTCACCAGCAGATCGATTCCGGCACCAAGATGATCCATCTCGGCAAGAACACGTCGAGCCGCATCGTCTCGAAGGGTATTGCCGCCGGCGTTTCGCAGAATACCTATCGCGGCCAGGTCTCGGCTCACCGCAAGGCATCGAACGCCCGCAACTTCACGCAGTGCGACTCGCTGCTGATCGGCGACAAGTGCGGCGCCCATACGGTGCCTTATATCGAGGCGAAGAACTCGACCGCGCAGTTCGAGCACGAGGCGACCACCTCGAAGATCTCCGAAGACCAGCTCTTCTACTGCCTGCAGCGCGGCATCCCGACCGAAGCAGCGATCGCCCTGATCGTCAACGGCTTCGTCAAGGAAGTCCTGCAGGAACTGCCGATGGAATTCGCCGTCGAAGCGCAGAAGCTGATCAGTATCTCGCTTGAGGGGTCTGTCGGCTGACGCCGTCTCTGCATTGATTATTCGAGGGCGCGGTTGGGCGCGCCCGTTTCCGAACGCTTTTATGGAACAAGAACATGCTTGAAATCAGAAACCTGCACGCCCGTATCGCCGAAGACGGCACCGAGATCATCCGTGGTCTGAACCTGACGGTGAAGGCTGGCGAGATTGCCGCTATCATGGGCCCGAACGGCTCGGGCAAGTCGACGCTCTCCTACATCCTGTCGGGCCGCGAAGACTACGAAGTCACCGAGGGCGACATCCTCTACAACGGCGAGAGCATTCTCGAGCTCGACGCAGCCGAGCGCGCTTCGAAGGGCATTTTCCTGGCCTTCCAGTATCCGGTCGAAATCCCGGGCGTTGCCACGATGCAGTTCCTCAAGGTGGCGATGAACGAGCAGCGCAAGGCGCGTGGCGAAGAAGAGCTGAAGACGCCTGACTTCATGCGCCTCGTCAAGGACGCTGCCGCCAAGCTGCAGATCAACCCTGACATGCTGAAGCGCCCGCTGAACGTCGGCTTCTCCGGCGGCGAGAAGAAGCGCGCCGAAATCCTGCAGATGGCGCTGCTGCAGCCGCAGCTCTGCGTGCTCGACGAAACCGACTCCGGTCTCGACATCGACGCTCTGAAGATCGTTGCCGACGGCGTCAATGCGCTGCGTTCGCCTGACCGCGCCGTGATCGTCATCACCCACTATCAGCGCCTGCTCGACTACATCGTTCCCGATACCGTTCACGTTCTCTACAAGGGCAAGGTGATCAAGTCGGGCGACAAGACGCTGGCACATGAGCTGGAAGCCAACGGTTATGCCGACATCATCGGAGCGGCAGCCTGATTAGGGCGGAAAGGACGTGTCCATGAACATGCAGACCACGAGCCGCCTGACCGCCGCGGAAGCTGCGCTCATCGAGGCTTTCAACAACCAGTTTGGCAAGCTGCCGGGCGACGGCGCGGTCACGGCGACGCGCGACCGCCTGCTCGACGACATCAAGAAGTCCGGCCTGCCGACGCGCCGCGTCGAGGCCTGGCACTATACCGACCTCAAGAACCTGCTGCGCGCCATCCCGGCCGTTGCCGGTGACGCTGCCTCGAAGACGGTGAAGCCGCTCGTCGAGGGCTCTTCGGTGCTTTCGATCGTGCAGGGCCATGTCGATGCCAAGGCTTCGGTCGGTGGTCTCGAGATTTCGAGCTACGCCCAGAGCCTGCTCGACGGTTCGGCTGCGACCTCTCTCGGCGCGCTTGGTGCCGACGATGCGGTTGGCCGGATCAACGGCAGCTTCGTGCGTGACGGCTACGTGATCGACATTCCGGCCGAAACCGAACTGGAGCAGCCGCTCGAGATCGATATCGTCCATGCCGGCGGCCAGATCCATACGCGTCTTCCGGTCACCTTCGGCGCCGGCGTCAAGGGCACGGTCATCGAGCGTCACCTGTCGGTGACCGCGGATGCGGCGCTCGTGTCCCACGTCAGTGACATCACGATCGGCGACGGCTCGGAGCTCACCTGGATCATCCTGCAGCAGCAGGGTGGTGACGACACGCATCTCGGCCAGATCCGCATCGATCTCGGCGCCGATGCGAAGCTGAAGCTCTTCGTCATCAATGCCGGCGGCAAGCTGGTGCGCCAGGAGCTGCATATCAAGGCGACGGGCGAGGGTTCGGACCTGACGCTGCGCGGCATCAACCTGCTCGGCGGCGAAACCCATACCGACGTCACCATGGTTCTCGGCCATAACGTGCCGAATACCGGTTCGACGGAAATCATCCGCAACGTCGTCTTCGATCGCGCCAAGGGCGTGTTCCAGGGCATGATCCGGGTTGCCCCGGACGCGCAGAAGACCGACGCCAAGATGGCCTGCAACACGCTGCTGATGTCGGATGATGCCGAGTTCTCCGTCAAGCCGGAGCTCGAGATCTTCGCCGACGACGTGCAGTGCGGCCACGGTGCGACGGTTGCCGATATCGACAGCAACCACCTCTACTACCTGATGGCTCGCGGCATTCCGGAGAACAAGGCGCGGGCGATGCTCGTCAACGCCTTCGTCGCCGAAATCGTCGAGGAGCTGGAAGACGAGGCTCTGGTGGATGCGCTGGAAGGCATCATTTCCGCCTGGCTCGAAAAGCACGCCTGAGACTGCAAGGGAGAGGGGCTTCCTCTACCTTCATGCCCGGGCCTGTCCCGGGCATCTGCTGCCATCGAGCGCATTGCGACGTGATTGGATCCTCGGGACAAGCCCGAGGATGACGCAGAGCAAGCCGCGACGCTTGCTGGTATACTAGAGGCCGCAATACCAGGGCTCCGCCGAGGAGCGCAAAACTGAAAGGGTCTGTGATGGACCAGGTTAACCCAGTCGCCTACGACGTCGAAGCCATTCGCAGGGATTTCCCGATCCTGGCGAAGGAAGTGTATGGCAAGCCGCTGGTCTATCTCGACAACGGCGCGTCGGCTCAGAAGCCGCAGGCCGTCATCGACGCGGTGACGCATGCCTATTCGAACGAATATGCCAATGTGCATCGCGGTCTGCATTTCCTGTCGAATGCCGCAACCGAGGCCTATGAAGCTGCGCGCGAAAAGGTGCGGCGCTTCCTGAATGCGCCTTCGGTTGATGATATCGTCTTCACCAAGTCGTCTACCGAAGCGATCAATACGGTCGCTTACGGCTGGGGCATGCCGAAGATCGGCGAGGGCGACGAGATCGTCGTGTCGATCATGGAGCATCACTCCAACATCGTTCCCTGGCATTTCATCCGCGAGCGCCAGGGCGCCAAGCTGGTCTGGGTTGATGTCGATGACGACGGCGCTTTCCATATCGAAGCTTTCGAGAAGAGCCTGACGGAGCGCACCAAGCTCGTTGCCATCACCCATATGTCGAATGCGCTCGGCACCATCGTTCCGGTCAAGGAAATCTGCCGTATCGCCCACGAGCGCGGTATTCCGGTACTGCTCGACGGATCGCAGAGCGCCGTCCACATGCCTGTTGATGTGCAGGATATCGACTGCGACTGGTATGTGATGACCGGCCACAAGCTCTATGGTCCCTCGGGGATCGGCGTGCTCTACGGCAAAAAGGACCGTCTTCGCGAGATGCGCCCGTTCCAGGGCGGCGGCGAAATGATCTTCGAAGTCACCGAAGACAACGTCACCTATAACGAGCCGCCGCACCGTTTCGAGGCCGGCACGCCGCCGATCGTCCAGGCGATCGGTCTCGGCTATGCGCTGGATTACATGGAAAAAGTCGGCCGCGAGGCGATTGCGCGCCACGAGGCGGATCTGACGGCCTATGCGACCGAGCGGCTACGCGAAGTCAATTCACTGCGCGTCATCGGCAATGCGCCGGGCAAGGGCGGCATTTTCTCCTTCGAACTCGCCGGTATCCATGCCCATGACGTATCAATGGTGATCGACCGCCGGGGGGTTGCGGTTCGCGCCGGCACGCATTGCGCCATGCCGCTCTTGAAACGCTTCGGCGTGACCTCCACATGCCGTGCGTCATTCGCGATGTATAATACCCGCGCCGAGGTCGATGCCTTGGCCGATGCGCTGGAATATGCGCGCAAGTTCTTTGCTTGAGGATACCGTAATGAGCCTTGATGACAGCGAACAGAAGACCGACGTGCGCGAGGGTATCGTGCATTCGAGCATTCCGGCGGAAGAGCTGGCGCGTCTCAGCGACGACGTGATCGGCGCGCTGAAGACGGTCTACGACCCGGAAATTCCGGCCGATATCTTCGAACTCGGTCTGATCTACAAGATCGACATCGAAGACGACCGGATGGTCAAGATCATGATGACGCTGACCGCACCCGGTTGCCCCGTCGCCGGCGAGATGCCCGGCTGGGTCGAGAATGCCGTCGGTGCCGTCGAAGGCGTGTCGGGCGTCGAGGTCGAAATGACCTTCGATCCGCCGTGGACGCCGGACCGCATGTCGGAAGAGGCGCAGGTCGCTGTCGGCTGGTACTAATTGGCGGCTGGTATTGATCGGTTAAGCCACTGGCACTACATTTGATTCATGAAACACCGGACCTTCAATCCGTGTGCGTAAGGAGAATGAGCCGATGGGCTTTGCAGTGATGAGCATGACGCAGGAAGCGGCCGATCGCGTGAAGGCGATCGTCGGCGGTGCTGGACCGGACGCCAAGGGCATTCGCGTCGGCATCAAGAAGGGCGGTTGTGCCGGGATGGAATATACCATCGACATGGTGACCGAGCCCAACCCGAAGGACGACCTGATCGAGCGCGACGGTGCGAGCGTCTGGATCGAGCCATCGGCCGTGCTCTATCTGCTCGGCACCCAGCTCGGCTTCGAGCAGACGACGCTGCGCTCCGGCTTCACCTTCACCAACCCGAACCAGACATCGGCCTGCGGCTGTGGCGAATCCGTCGAACTGAAGCCTGCCGATCTCGCGGCGCTTGCCGCCCAGGGAAATCCCGTGGTGACCGCTTCGCATTGATGCGCGGTGTCATGGCCACCAACAGGCCGCCAGCGATGGCGGCTTTTTCTTTTTGCAGTTGTCCGATCGCGGCGGCGTAACATCTCTCAGGCATGATCATCGAAACGCTGCTTCTGCTGTTTGCCAAAGGCGCTCTGCTCGGTCTCGTTATCACGATACCGCCCGGGCCGATTGCGACGCTTTGCATTGACCGCAGCCTGAACCGCGGATTCGCTTCGGGTGCTGCAATCGGTATCGGGGCGGCGCTCGGGGATTCCGTCTACGCGCTGGTCGCCGCGGCGGGTCTGGCGATGGTGTCCAATGTCGTCGATGCCTATTCGCTGCCGATCGCGGCGGTTGGCGGGTTGCTGCTGATCTTTCTCGGCATCCGCGATCTCGTGACGCCGCCGGCGGCTGCGCGCGAAATGGGGGCAGGGAACCTCTTCCGCACGATCGCCTCGACCTTCCTGCTGGCAATCTCCAATCCCGGCGCGCTGCTCTCCTTCGGCGGGCTGTTCGCCGGTCTCGGACTGGTGGACGGCAACACGCCGATGGAAACGGCGGCGATCGTCGTTGGCGTCTTTGCGGGTGCAATGGTGTGGTGGACGCTGCTCAGCGCCGCCGTCAATCTGGCGCGGGACCGGATCTCGCGCGACGTGACGCTGCTGATCCGCCGCATATCAGGATGGCTGATCATCGGTTTCGGCGGCGCCATTCTCGGCTATGCCGCGGTCAATCTGTTCGGCTGAAATCAGTCGCGCTTGATGGTGGCGAGCAGTTGCCAGAGATCGGCGCCGGTTTCGAAGACGATCGCATTCGCCTTGTAGCCCTGTGCCGACTGCATCATGTCCGTCATCTCGGTGGCGAGATCGGCCGGCTGACCTTCATCCGTCGTCATCGTCGAGGGATCGATACGGCTGTAGCCCGGCGTGTTGAGATTGGCGACATTGTTAGCGGTGGCGGCGAAACGGTTGGTCTGCGCGCGCATGCCCGACGACGCGGTATTCATGATGCTCGAGATGTTCATCAGCCGGTATTCCCCACACTTCCGTAAGCTTGCTATAGCAGCCGGCGCTTAGTGAATGCTGAACGGGTTTCGTTAATGGCATTGGCGCTCCAAAGCACGATCTGTTTCGAACTGGTGCAGCTTCGTGAAGGCGGGCGGTGTGGTCCGTGCTTGGCAAGGGCGGGGTCGGGGACTAGGATGCTGGCAGTTGACGGAGGCGCCGATGTCCTCAAGTTTCAATGTCCACAAGGCATCCGGATACGAACAGCTGATGGGACGCTGGAGCCAGAAGCTCGCGCTGCCATTCATCGATTTTGCCGGTATTGAGGATGGTGATCGGATCGTCGATGTCGGCTGCGGCACCGGCAGTCTGACCTTCGCGCTTGCCCATTCCCGGCGTATCCAGGCGATCGAGGCAATCGATTTCTCATCCGTCTTCGTCGAGGAGGCGCTGCGGCGTAACAATGATCCGCGGATCACCATCCGGCAGGCCGATGCCTGCGCATTGCCTTTCGAGGCCGCGAGCTTCGATCGCGCTCTGGCATTGCTCGTCCTGCATTTCATTCCCGAGGCAAAGAAGGCGATCGGCGAGATGCGCCGGGTCACGCGGCCCGGCGGCACCGTTGCGGCCGTCGTCTGGGATCATCTCGGCGGCATGGCGGGCATGCGGATGATGATCGATACGGTCGCGGCGCTCAGCGAGGCTGGACGCCAGCTTCGCAGCCGCTATTGCTTCCAGCCGATGATGCAGCCGGGTGAGATGAAGCGGGCTTTCATCGAAGGCGGGCTTCTCGATGTCGAGGAGACGCAGCTCATGATCCGCATGAATTACGAAAATTTCGACGACTACTGGGGGCCGATTGCAGCGGGGGAAGGGCCGCTCGGCGCATTTGTGGGCAAGCTCGACGGCGCGGAGAGGGCGCAGGTCGATGCTGCGGTACGCGATGCCTACGAAGCCGGGCGGCCCGACGGTCCGCGATCCTTTGCCAATGTCGCCTGGGCCTGCCGGGGCCGCGTGCCCTGAGGCGGCTTACTTCTTGATATCGATGCCCGCTTCGACAGCCGCAGCGATGAAGGCGTTACGGGCCTGTTCGTTGCTGGCCTTGCCCTTGATGACGTCGGCGCAGATCAGCAGCGCCTTGTCGAGCGCCGGGCCATCCTCGGTCGGCCAGTCCTCGATCATAGCCCAGGAGGCGGCCTGCGTGGTGCCGATCGTCACATACTGGCCGGGCTCCTCGAGCGCCAGCAGCACGGGGTTTGCCCAGGGCACCTGAGTGAGATCGTTGTCGGATTTTGCCATGGGTTCAAACCTGCCTTTATCGAAGTTCGATGTCCTTAGCGGTGCAGGTCTTCTGCGACAAGGGAAAAGGTTTCAGTCTCCAGCCATCGTCAGGTCACGATCTTCGGGAAATGAAAACGCCCGGGCAAAGCCGGGCGTTTCGTTGTTCAGAGCTTACTCGGCCGCCTCGGCATAGTCCTCCAGCGGCGGGCAGGTGCAGATCAGGTTGCGGTCGCCATAGACGTTGTCGACGCGGTTGACCGGCGACCAGTACTTGTCGACGCGGAAGGCGCCGGGAGGGAAGCAGGCCTGTTCGCGCGAATATGGGCGATCCCATTCGCCGACCAGGTCTTCGACCGTGTGCGGAGCGTTCTTCAGCGGGTTGTTCTGCTTGTCCGAACGGCCTTCCTCGATGTCGCGGGCTTCCTGACGGATCGCCAGCATGGCTTCGCAGAAGCGGTCGAGTTCGGCCTTGGTTTCGGACTCCGTCGGCTCGATCATCAGCGTGCCGGCAACCGGCCAGCTCATGGTCGGTGCGTGGAAGCCGCAGTCGATCAGGCGCTTGGCGACGTCATCGACCGTCACACCGCAGCTGTCGACCAGCGGGCGGGTGTCGATGATGCATTCATGCGCCACGCGGCCGGCTTCGGACTTGTAGAGCACGTCATAGGCACCCTTGAGGCGGGCAGCGATATAGTTGGCGTTCAGGATCGCCACCTTGGTTGCCTGCGTCAGGCCTTCGCCGCCCATCATCAGGCAGTAGCTCCAGGAAATCGGCAGGATCGATGCCGAACCGAAGGCTGCAGCCGAAACGGCGCCAGGGCGGCCGTCGGTTTCCGAGTGACCGGGCAGGTGCGGTGCCAGATGCGACTTGACGCCGATCGGGCCCATGCCGGGACCGCCGCCGCCATGCGGAATGCAGAAGGTCTTGTGCAGGTTGAGGTGGCTGACGTCGGAGCCGATGTCACCGGGGCGGGACAGGCCGACCATGGCGTTCATGTTGGCGCCGTCGAGATAGACCTGGCCGCCATGCTTGTGCACGAGTTCGCAGATTTCCTTCACCGTTTCTTCGAACACGCCATGCGTCGAGGGATAGGTGATCATGCAGCAGGAGAGGTTCTCCGAATACTGCTCAGCCTTGGCGCGGAAATCGTCGAGGTCGATATCGCCATTTTCGCGAACCTTGACGACGACGACCTTCATGCCGACCATCTGGGCAGAGGCCGGGTTGGTGCCATGAGCGGAGGTCGGGATCAGGCAGACGTCGCGGTGACCATTGCCGTTGGCAATATGGTAGTTGCGGATCGTCAGGAGGCCCGCATATTCGCCCTGTGCACCGGAGTTCGGCTGCATGGAGAAGGCATCGTAGCCGGTGACAGCGCAGAGCTTTTCCGTCAGGTCGTCGATCATCTCGCGATAACCGAGCGCCTGGTCGGCCGGAACGAACGGATGGATATCCGAGAATTCGGGCCAGGTGATCGGCAGCATTTCAGCTGTGGCGTTCAGCTTCATCGTGCAGGAGCCGAGCGGGATCATCGAGCGGTCGAGCGCCAGATCGCGGTCGGAGAGCCGGCGGATGTAGCGGGTCATTTCGCTTTCGGCGCGGTTCATGTGGAAGATCGGATGCGTCAGGTATTCGCTGGTGCGCAAGAGATCCTTCGGCAGGCGATAGGACGGCTCGAAATCGCCGACGGCAAAGTTGCCGCCGAATGCGCGCCAGACGGCTTCCAGCGTTGCCGGGCGGGTGCGCTCGTCAAGGCTCATGCCGATCTTGGTGCCGCCGACCTTGCGCAGGTTGACGCCTTCGGCGACGGCTGCGCGCAGGATCAGGCCCTGCATGTGGCCCACATCGACAGTGATCGTATCGAAGAAGGTTTCCGGCTCGACCTTGTAGCCGAGCTTTTCGAGGCCCTTGGCCATCAGCACGGCCTTCTGGTGGACCTGCTGGGCGATCGCCTTGATGCCCTTCGGACCATGGAAGACGGTGTACATGGAGGCCATGACCGCGAGCAGGACCTGCGCGGTGCAGATGTTCGACGTCGCCTTCTCGCGGCGGATATGCTGTTCGCGGGTCTGCAGCGACAGGCGGTAGGCGCGGTTGCCGCGGGCATCGACGGAAACGCCGACGAGGCGGCCCGGCATCGAGCGCTTGTGCGCGTCCTTGACGGACATGTAGGCCGCATGCGGACCGCCGTAGCCGACAGGAACGCCGAAGCGCTGCGACGAACCGATGGCGATATCGGCACCCATTTCGCCCGGCGACTTCAGGAGCGTCAGCGCCAGAATGTCGGCAGCGACGATGGCGATCGCGCCCGTCTGGTGCAGGCGGGAGATCAGGCCGGTGAAGTCGTGGATATGGCCATGCGTGCCCGGATACTGGAAGATCGCGCCGAAGACGTCGACCGGATCGAGATCCGTGAACGGGTTGCCGACGATGACGCTCCAGCCGAGCGGCTCGGCGCGGGTCTTGATCAGCTCGATCGTCTGCGGGTGGCAGGCGGCGTCGACGAAGAAGGCCTTGGCCTTCGACTTCGAGACGCGCTCGGCCATCGCCATGCCTTCGGCGGCAGCCGTTGCTTCGTCGAGAAGCGAGGCGTTGGCGACGTCGAGACCGGTGAGGTCGCAGATCATCGTCTGGTAGTTCAGGAGCGCCTCGAGGCGGCCCTGCGAAATCTCCGGCTGGTAGGGCGTGTAGGCCGTGTACCAGGCGGGGTTTTCGAGGATGTTGCGCTGGATGACCGGCGGCGTGATCGTGCCGTAATAGCCCTGGCCGATCAGCGAGGTCAGCACCTTGTTCTTGTTGGCGGTCTCGCGCAGCTTGTCGAGCGCCTCACGCTCCGTCATCGGCGCGCCCCAGAGGAGCGGCGCCTTCTGGCGGATGGAGGGCGGGACGGTCGCGTCGATCAGCCCGTCGAGGCTGTTATAGCCGATGACCTTGAGCATATCGGTCATTTCGGCCGGAGACGGACCGATATGGCGGCGATTGGCAAAGTCGTAGGGCTGGTAGTCGGTGAACTGGAATTCGGTCGGCGTCGTCATTACGCAGTGAGCTCCCTGTAGGCCGCTTCATCGAGCAGGCCATCGGCATCAGCCGCATTTGCAAGCTTCAGCTTGAAGAACCAGCCGGCGCCCTGCGGATCGGAATTGACCAGCGACGGGTCGGCAACGATGGCTTCGTTGACTTCGGTGATCTCGCCATCCAGCGGACAATAGACGTCGGAGGCTGCCTTGACGGATTCGACGGTGGAAGCATTGTCGTTCTTGGCGAAGGTCGCGCCGATTTCCGGCAGTTCGACGAATACGAGATCGCCGAGCTGATCAACGGCGTAATTGGTAATACCGACCGTTGCAACGCCGCCTTCGATCTTCAGCCATTCATGTTCTTCGGTAAACTTGAGCATTGTTTGTCCTCTCTGGGAAAAGTTTCAGCGTTTGTAGGTCGGCGTAATAAAGGGCAGGGCGCTGACGGTGACGGGCAGGTACTTGCCGCGCACTTCAGCAAAGATGACCGTTCCGGCAGCTGCATGCGACAGCGGAACGTAACCCATGGCGACAGGGCCTTCGACGCTCGGGCCGAAGCCGCCGGACGTGACTTCGCCGAGCTCGGTCTTGCCTTCGGCATCGGCATAGAGCTTGGCATGGCCGCGCACCGGTGCCTTGCCATCCGGCTTCAGGCCGACGCGGCGGCGCGTGGCGCCATTGTCGAGTTCGGAGAGGATTCGGCCGGCACCCGGGAAGCCGCCGGCGCGGACGCCGCCCGTCTTGCGGGCCTTCTGCATGCCCCATTCGAGGGCTGCTTCGACCGGTGTCGTCGTCGTGTCGATATCGTTGCCGTAGAGGCAGAGGCCGGCTTCGAGGCGCAGCGAATCGCGGGCGCCGAGGCCAATCGCCTCGACATCGGGATGCTCAAGCAACCGCTTGGTGACATCCTCGGCCTTGTCGGCGGGAATGGAGATTTCGAAGCCGTCTTCGCCGGAATAACCGGAGCGGGAAACCAGACAGGAAACGTCGTGCAGGCGGCAGTGGCGCACGTCCATGAACTTCATGGCGGCGACATCGGCCCAGAGTTCGGCGAGCACATCGACGGCGCGCGGTCCCTGCAGGGCGATGAGCGCACGGTCGAGCACGGTGATGTCGCAGCGGTCGCCGATATGCTTCTGCATATGCGCGACGTCTTCTTCCTTGCAGGCGGCGTTGACGACGACGAAGAGATGATCGTCGAGATGGGTGATCATCAGGTCGTCGAGGATGCCGCCGTTGTCATCGGTGAAGAAACCGTAGCGCTGGCGTCCTTCGGCGAGGCCGAGGATATCGACGGGCACGAGGCTTTCGAGCGCAAGCGCGGCATCTTCGTACTTGCCCGACTTCGCCTTCACGATGACCTGGCCCATGTGGGACACGTCGAAGACGCCGGCGGCCTGGCGGGTCTGCAGGTGTTCCTTCATGACGCCGGCCGGATATTGCACCGGCATGTCGTATCCCGCGAAGGGAACCATGCGGGCGCCGAGCGACAGATGCAGCGCATGAAGCGGGGTTTTCTTGAGGGCAGCAGTATCGTCCAATGACGCCTCCGGTCGTTGCGCGTGGAATTCCAAGCGCGGGCTCAAATGAAGGCGCGGCTGCGCCTCGTTATCGAGCCCCCTCTGTCCTTGCGCCTGAGATTGTTATCCCTTCGGCGAGCGTTTCGAGAACGCTTCTCTCCAGAGTTCCGTCTGCCCCTTGTGGTCCTTTTGCCTGAGAGTTTCCGGGGCGGTTGCTCCTTCGGCACCGGCACTTGCGAACCGGCTTCTCCCAACAAGGTCGCGGCAATTATCGGGCGGAACGGGTTGTTGGCAAGGGGGAATGTCGCCGCCGAACAAATTTTTGTCGCGGCATCACGGCGCAAATTGTGATCTGCGTCAAATCGGCTTTTGCTTTTCGCCAATAAAGTGATTAATCGCGACAGCCGCGGAAGGGGATTTGATGGCGAACACGGGCCGGAAAGCTGGGATGCTGACGCGCATGATCTGCGCGCTGGGCCTGCTTGTCCTCGGCCTTGCGCATCAGGCGCCGCAGCTTGCCGCCGACCCGCTCTATAGCAGCGCCGAATATACCCTGCCTGATGGTTCCTTTGCCTCGCTTTGCGTGACCGTCAAGGACGATGACGGTAAGCGACTGCCGATGGGGCCGAATTGCGAGGTCTGCCGTCTCGCAGCCTCGATCATGCTGCCTGCGCCGGATGCGGCCGCATGGCTGAAGCTCGACTTTGCCTCTTTCGAGAATGCGCTGACCAGCGATATCGCTGCCCTGCCGGTGCGCGCGGTGGCGCAGCCGAAATCGCGGGGGCCGCCGGTTCTGGCCTGATCTCCAGCCCGAACCGAAATGCAACATGATGCCGGAGCCCGCCAAGACGATGCGGATGCCGGCGAGGAGACACCAGATGAAAACCGTTCACACGCTTGGCCTTGCTGCCGCTCTTTCCTTTGCCGCAACGGCCGCCAGCGCCCATGTGACCTTCCTTGATGCCGAGGCGCCGCAGGAAGCGACGATTCTCGCGACCCTGCAGGTGCCTCATGGCTGCGATGGTAAGCCGACCAATGAAGTGCAGGTGAAGCTGCCGGAAGGTTTCGTTTTCGCCAAGCCGCAGCCGAAGGCCGGCTGGGAACTCGAGGTCATCAAGGGCGACTACAAGAAGAGCTACGACAATCACGGCACGCCGGTGAAGTCGGGCGCGATAGAGATCCGCTGGAAGGGCGGCAATCTCTCCGACGATTTCTACGACACTTTCGTCATCCAGGGTAAGGTCTCCGGCGTCGATGCCGGGACGTCGCTGGCTTTCCCGGTCACGCAGCTCTGCGGCGATACCGTCGAGGCCTGGGACCAGGTTGCCGCCGACGGCAGCGATCCGCACAAGCTCAAGAGCCCGGCGCCGGTGCTGACCGTTGTCGCCGGTAGCGATCACGGCCATGGTCACGACGACATGGCCGGAATGGACATGAGCGGCATGGCCGGAATGGCGATGGCGGCACCGGCTGGTGACGAAGCCAAGCTCGGCGATCTCGAAATCTCCGGCGCCTTCGCAAAGGCGATGCTGCCGGGCCAGCCCGTCGGCGGCGGCTTCTTCACCATCAAGAACGGTGGCAAGACCGACGATACGCTGATTTCGGTGTCCTCGCCGAACGCCGGCGAAGTGCAGATGCACGAGATGAAGACCGAGAACAACGTGATGAAGATGCGCGAGCTCAAGGGCGGCATCAAGGTTCCGGCCGGTGAGACGGTCAAGCTGGAGCCGGGTGCCCTGCATCTGATGTTCCAGAAGGTGACGGCGCCGTTCAAGCAGGGCGACAGCGTTCCAGTAACGCTGACCTTCGAGAAGGCCGGAAAGGTGGATGTGACGCTGAAGGTTCTGTCCGCCCAGGGCAAGTAATCAGCAAAAGGCCCGCGGCTTTCACCGCGGGCCTTTTCGCTTCCTGGGGGATAAAATCAGACTTCCTCGTAAGATCTGAGCGCCTGCTGCAGGCCGGCCTGCGGCTGCTTATTGCCCTTGGTCATCAGGTCGAGGGCCACTTCGGTCGATTGAATGATGTTGGGCGAATCTTCGAGCTCGTCGGCGGCTGCCACGCCGCGCAGCTGGCGTTCGGCCATCCGGCGCGTTTCCTTGGCGGCCATGTTCGGCGGCACGCGCTGAGCGATCCTCAGCGACTCGAAAGCGGCGGCCGCGGTGCTCGCGGATATGGTTACGACCTGTGTCATCCTCTTCAGAATAGACAGTCCGTGTTCTTGCCCCGCTAAGGAAATCGCTCGCATTTTAGCGATGAGCCGGAAACTGTTGGAATTGGCCGGCTGCTGCGCTACACAACGCCCATGTTTCAAGCTCTTCTCGTTGCCGGCGGCGGTGCTGCCGGGTCTCTGCTGCGCTATTTCGTCGGTCAGTGGTCCCTCAGATTATGGGGGCCGAACTTCCCGTGGGGCACGCTGATCGTCAATATCGTTGGCTGCTTCGTCATCGGCGTGTTTGCCGAGATGATCGCGCGCCGCTTCAATGCATCTGCCGATCTCCGGCTGCTGCTGATCACCGGGTTTCTCGGCGGCTTCACGACGTTTTCGGCCTTTTCGCTGGACGCCATCTCGCTCTTCGAGCGCGGCGAGGCGGTGATGGGCGGCGTCTATATTGCTGCCAGCGTCGGTCTCTCGATGGCCGCCGTCATCGCTGGTCTCGCCCTGATGCGCGCTTTGCTCTGAAAGGCGGTTCCCGCGCGGGCAAAAATGCTCTAAAGCCAGCGGCAACCGCCGCGCCAGGCGCAGGCAATCATTTCCGGAAAGACAAGAACAATGGCCGGTATCGAACATATCACTGTTGAAGCCGACGAAGCGGGCATGCGCCTCGATCGCTGGTTCAAGATCCATTATCCGGGGCTCGGTTTCGGCCCCTTGCAGAAACTGCTGCGCTCCGGCCAGGTCCGTGTCGATGGCGGCCGGGTGAAGACCGATGCGCGCGTGCAGCCGGGACAGGTCGTCCGCGTGCCGCCGCTCGACGTCGATGCCAAGAAGACCGGGCCGATAGCCTCTCATGATCTGAAGCACGGTGACGATTACGATCTCCTGCAGCGCATGGTGCTGCACGAAGACGACAAGGTGATCGTGCTCAACAAGCCTGCCGGCCTTGCCGTGCAGGGCGGATCGGGCGTCACCCGCAACATCGACAAGATGCTGGAAGCCTGGACCAACAAGAAGGGCGAGAAGCCGCGGCTCGTCCACCGCCTCGACCGCGACACGTCGGGGGTTCTGGTCATCGCCCGGACCCGAGGTGCTGCGCAGAAGCTGACGGCCGCGTTCCGCGAGCGCGATACAAAGAAGACCTACTGGTCTCTGGTACGCGGTGTGCCGCGCAAGCACGAAGACAAGATTTCGACCTGGCTCGTGAAGGAAGCGACCGAGGACGGGGACCGCATGCGGATCGCCAAGCATGGCGAGGACGGCGCCGATCACGCCATTTCCTACTACCGCGTCCTTGAGACCGCCGCTCAGAACCTCGCCTGGCTTGAGATGGAGCCCTATACGGGACGTACACACCAGCTGCGCGTCCACGCCCTCCACATCGGACACCCGATCATCGGCGATCCCAAATACTTCATCGAGGATCCGAACTGGGCATTTCCGGGCGGCATCCAGAAGCGGCTGCATCTGCATGCCCGCAAGATCGATATTCCGCATCCGGACGGCGGCCGCCTGAAGGTGACCGCGCCGCTGCCGCCGCACATGGTTCAGACCTGGAACCTGCTCGGCCTCGATCTCGCCGGTGCCGAAAGGGACGACGAGGAATGAAACTGGCGCTTTTCGATTGCGACGGCACGCTCGTCGACAGCGCTGCGCTGATCCACGAGGTCATGGCGCGCACCTTCGTGGATTTCGGCTATCCGCGGCCGGATATCTCGGCAACCAAGTCGATCATCGGCCTGACGCTCGATATCGCCATTGCCCGGATGCAGGGCAAGCCGCATGTCGATGACGAGGCGGTGGCGATGACCGCGCATTACAAGAAGATCTATATGGACGTGCGCAGCGAGCCGGGCATGGACGTGCCGCTGTTCGACGGCATCAGGCCGGTGATTGCAGCGCTTGCCGCGCGTGACGACATCCTGATCGGCGCCGTCACCGGCAAGTCGCGGCGCGGCCTTGTGAACGTTCTCGAAACGCATGGCTTTGCGCCGGATTTCATCGTCTCGCGCACCGCCGACGACTGCCCGTCGAAGCCGCATCCGGCGATGGTCACCGAATGCTGTGACGAAACCGGCATGAATCCGGCCGACGCCATTGTCATCGGCGATGCGATTTACGATATGCAGATGGCAAAGGCGGCCGGCGCCAAGGCGATCGGCGTATCCTGGGGTTATGCGAGTGTTGACGACCTTGTTGCCGCCGGGGCCGATGCCATCGTCCGCCATCCGAAAGACCTGCTCGAGCATTTTTGAGGTGACGCCATGCGCGACCTGTTGAACGACCTTTCCGAAGGTCTCAGCCATCCCGATCCGATCCGCCGCGCGCAGATCCAGATGAAGAAGCCGCTGCCGAAGCGCTTCTACAAGGATGTGACCGTTGCCGAACAGGAAGACGGCGGCTTCGCCATTCTGCTCGACGGCAAGGCGGTTCGCACGCCTGCCAAACAGATTCTGGCCGTTCCCGCCAAGGCGCTTGGCGATCTGCTTGCCGCCGAATGGGATGCGCAGGCCGAGATGATCGATCCATCAACCATGCCGGTGACCCGTCTGGTCAATACGGCGCTCGATGGCGTTGCCACCGATACGCAGGCGGTCATCGAGGATCTCTTGCGCTTTTCGTCCAGCGATCTTCTCTGCTACCGCGCCGACGGCCCGGAAATGCTGGTGAAGCGGCAGGCCGACCGCTGGGATCCGGTGCTCGACTGGGCGGCCGACGATCTTGGCGCGCGCTTCATCCTGATCGAGGGTGTCATGCACCACGAGCAGCCGCGTGACGCGATCGCCGCCTTCGGCGTGACGCTGCGCCGCCACGACGATCCACTGACGCTTGCCGCCCTGCATACGATCACGACGCTGACGGGTTCGGCGATCCTGGCGCTTGCTTTTGCTGAGCGGCACCTCACTATGGACGAAGTCTGGTCGCTGGCGCATCTCGATGAAGACTGGACGATCGAGCATTGGGGCAGCGACGAGGAAGCCGAGGCGCGCCGCGCCAAGCGCTTCGAAGACTTCAAGGCCGCCGCGGATGTTTTTTTGGCGCTAAGGGCCTGAAACATATTGCTTTGACAGCGAGAATGGCGAAATCTGCGACTCCTGACGGGGGATAGGTGCAGGTTTTGCAATGAAGTGGCTGCGGTTATGTTTTTGCCAATTGGCGGTGATTTGCGTGGCCTTGAGCGCCTGCAGCATGGGCTCGAAGGAGCCGCCTGCGCCGATCTATGACGTCCGCAGCGCGGTCGTTCTCGGCGGTGTCGGCGTTCCGCCGGCGGTGTTGTCGGGGATCAGCGACCGCGTCAATGCGGCTATCAACGCCACGGTCCGCACCGATGTCTATCCGCGCGTCGTTCTGACGATCCGCATCGTTTCCGTCACCAAGGGGCAGGGGTTCGACAAGAACCGCAACGTCGCGAAGATCACGGCCGACGCGGCCTCGGTCGATGACGGCTCGGTCATCGGTGTCTCGGCCTTCGACGTTTCGAGCTTCGCCAACGATCCGACAATGGCCGACCAGATTCTTGCAGAGGATATTGCAGCGCGCATCCGCTCGGCGTTCCAGCTGACGGCCGGGCGCGGCTGACGACGAGCCGCTCGCGCGGCGGGAGGAGATTTCATGAAGGAAATTCTCGAGGAGCTCGAGCGCCGGCGCGATGCGGCCCGTCTCGGCGGCGGCGAGGCGCGCATCGATGCGCAGCACAAACGCGGCAAGCTGACGGCGCGCGAGCGCATCGATCTCATCCTCGATGAGGATTCCTTCGAAGAATTCGACATGTTCGTCGAGCATCGTTCGACCGATTTCGGCATGGAGAAGAGCCGGATCGCCGGTGATGGCGTTGTCACCGGCTGGGGAACGGTCAATGGCCGTACCGTCTTCGTCTTTGCCAAGGACTTTACCGTCTTCGGCGGCTCGCTTTCGGAAGCGCATGCCGAGAAGATCATGAAGGTGCAGGATATGGCGCTGAAGAACCGCGCGCCTATCATCGGCATCTATGACGCCGGCGGCGCCCGCATCCAGGAAGGTGTCGCGGCACTCGGCGGCTATGCCGAGGTGTTCCAGCGCAACGTGCTCGCCTCGGGCGTCATTCCGCAGATCTCTGTCATCATGGGCCCGTGCGCCGGTGGCGACGTCTATTCGCCTGCCATGACCGATTTCATTTTCATGGTGCGCGACACATCCTACATGTTCGTGACCGGGCCGGATGTCGTGAAGACGGTGACCAACGAGACCGTGACGGCCGAGGAGCTCGGCGGCGCCTCGGTCCATACGACGCGGTCGTCGATTGCCGATGGCGCCTATGACAATGATGTCGATACGCTGCTGCAGGTGCGCCGTCTCATCGATTTCCTGCCGCAGTCCAATACCTCGCCGATCCCCGAAATCGAATGTTACCAGCCGGTGACAGAGTCGGACGAGTCGCTGGATACGCTGGTTCCGGCCAATGCGAACAAGCCCTACGACATCAAAGAACTGATCCTGAAGGTCGCCGACGAGGGGGATTTCTTCGAGATCCAGGCGAGCTTTGCCAAGAACATCGTCTGCGGCTTCGGGCGGATCGAGGGCTCGACGGTGGGTTTCGTGGCCAACCAGCCGATGGTGCTTGCCGGCGTGCTCGACAGCGACGCCTCGCGTAAGGCGGCGCGCTTCGTGCGCTTCTGCGACTGCTTCAACATTCCTCTCGTCACCTTCGTCGACGTGCCGGGGTTCCTTCCGGGAACGGCGCAGGAATATGGCGGCCTGATCAAACATGGCGCCAAGCTGCTGTTTGCCTATGCGGAAGCGACGGTACCGAAGCTGACGGTCATTACCCGCAAGGCCTTCGGCGGCGCCTATGACGTCATGGCATCCAAGCATCTGCGCGGCGACCTGAACTATGCCTGGCCGACGGCGCAGATCGCCGTCATGGGCGCCAAGGGCGCCGTCGAGATCATCTTCCGCAAGGATATCGCCGATCCCGAAAAGATCGCCGCGCATACGAAAATGTACGAGGACAGGTTCCTGTCACCCTTCGTCGCCGCCGAGCGCGGCTATATCGACGAGGTGATCATGCCGCATTCGACGCGCCGCCGTCTGGCGCGGGGATTGAAGATGCTGCGCAACAAGGATCTCTCCAATCCCTGGAAGAAGCATGACAACATTCCGCTCTGACCGAATAAAACTGTGCTTTCCGGTGTTTAGGCACTGTCGAAGATGTGAACGCCATCCGTGATTCCGTGATTTTTCTCGGCATCGCGGACAGGCTAACGCTCTTCCTGCCCCTAGAAGGAGAGTCTTTATGTCTGCTTTTGATCGTTTGAGCGCCTATCAGCCCTATGCACTGGCTGCGCTCAGAATTTTTGCCGCTCTGCTGTTCATCGAACACGGCACGATGAAACTTTTCGCCTTCCCGATCCCGCAGGGTGACGGTGGCTCGCTGCCGCCGCTGTTCCTCGTCGCCGCACTGCTGGAAGTTATCGGCGGCCTGCTTGTTCTCGTCGGCTTCCTGACGCGTCCGGTTGCTTTCCTGCTGTCCGGCGAAATGGCGATCGCCTATTTCATGGCGCATTTCCCGCGTGGCTTCTATCCGGCGGTCAATGGCGGCGGCGAAGCCATCCTGTTTTGCTTCATCTTCCTGTTCCTGGTCTTTGCCGGCGCCGGCGCGCTTTCGGTCGATAGCCGCAAGACGGTTTAACAGCGAGAAATGCCGCGGTTTGACCCGCGGCATTTCGACTTTCAAGCGGTGAGTTTCAGTCCGGCGATGCCGGCAACGATCAGGCCGATACAGGCAAGACGCGCAGCGTTTGCGGGGTCACCGAGCAGCCAGATACCGAGCAGCACCGTGCCGACAGTGCCGATACCGGTCCATATCGCGTAAGCCGTGCCAATCGGCAGCGTCTTTACCGCCAGCCCCAAGAGAACCACGCTGATCACCATCGAGACGACCGTCAGAACGGTCGGCATGGGGCGTGTGAAGCCATCGGTATATTTCAGACCGATCGCCCAACCACATTCGAAAAGACCTGCGAGAAACAGCAGGAACCAGGCCATCTTACTCTCCTTGTTAAGAGCGAGGCCGTCCCCGCGACTTTTGCGCCCGAAGGCTCGGGCGCCGCAGTCGTCTGCGTTGTCAGTCATATGCGACGCGGGGCGGCGAAGTTCAAGCTAGGATTTGGCATAGCTGCCATGCCACCCGTTTTCCGCGTTCAGCCGAGGCGTTCTGCGTGCCAGCGCAGATGATCGTCCATGAAGGTGGAGATGAAATAGTAGGAGTGATCGTAGCGCTCGTGCATGCGCAGCGTCAGCTGGATGTCCGTGCCCTTGATCGCATCCTCGAAAAGCCAGGGGCGCAGGCCGTTTTCGAGGAAGCCGTCGGCCTTGCCCTGGTCGATCAGGAATTCCGGGAAACGTGCGCCGTCGCTTACCAGAGCGCAGGCATCATATTGCCGCCAGGCCTTACGGTCCGCGCCGAGATATTTTTCGAGCGCCGGGGCGGACCAGTCCGCGGTCGAGGGTTCGACGATCGGTGCGAAAGCCGAGCAGCTCTTGAAACGGCCGGGGTTCTTCAGCGCGGTCGTCATGGCGCCATGACCGCCCATCGAGTGGCCGAAGATGCCCTGACGGCTCATGTCGGCGCGGAACTGCTCGGCGATCAGGGCAGGGAGCTCTTCGGTGATGTAGGTGTACATCTGGAAGTGTTCGGCCCAGGGCGCCTCGGTCGCATCGAGGTAAAAGCCGGCGCCTTTGCCCATCTGCCAGTTGGTCAGCTCATCGGCGACGTCGTTGCCGCGCGGGCTGGTGTCCGGGCAGACAATGATCATGCCGAGCTCGGCGGCGAGGCGGCGATATTCGCCCTTTTCCATGACGTTGGCATGGGTGCAGGTCAGGCCGGAGAGATACCAGAGTACCGGGCAGGGTTCCTTGATCGCCTTCGGCGGCACGAAGACGGCAAAGGTCATCTCGCATTTGCAGGCCTCGGATTCGTGGCTGAATACGCCCTGCATGCCGCCAAATGCGGTCGCCTGCGAAATGATCTTCATGTCAGTCTCCAGTCTGTTCGGAAATGTTCTTGGCGCGGCGGCAGAGCCGGTCGAAGGTTTCGAGGAAACGCGAGCGATCCTTGGGGCCGAAAGCGGCGTTGTAGCCCTTGCTCTCACCGGTCTCGCGCAGATGTGCGCCGAGATCGCGCATGGCGCTCGCCATGCCGATATTGGTGTCGTCGAAGACACGGCCTGTGGGGCCGCACACCAATGCACCGGCAGCCACACAGCGCACGGCAAGCGGCACGTCTGCGGTGACGACGACATCGGCTATTGCCGCATGCTCGGCGATCCAGTTGTCGGCGGCATCGAAGGCGTTCGAGACGATGACGTTGCGCACCATCGGATCGCGTGACGGCCGCAGCCCGGAATTGGCGACGAACGTCACCTCCATCCCGAGCCGCTCGGCCACTTTCAGGATCTCCGGCTTGACCGGACAGGCGTCTGCATCGACGTAGATTTGCGGCATGTTTCTTTGTTTCTATTCGTCGAAATAGCGGTGATAATCGCGGGCGGCGTTGAGGATGCGGATCAATTCAATGCCACTGCCGTTAGGGATCGGATCGTAGACGATGATGTAGCTGCGGTATGGGAACATCCGAAGCCTGGGATAGCGGCGGAACCGCTGAACATCAAGCAACGGGTTATTCGCCAGTATCTCGTAGCGCATCTCCAGTTCCAGAATGAAATCATCTGCCCGGGCTTCGCTGTCGCGGGCGATGAAGCGCCAGATATCGTAGAGATCCTCGACGAATTGTGGTCTGCGAAGGATAAGGGCCACCTAGTCAGGTCCGCGCCCGGAAGGATGCGAGAAGCGTACTTGCGGGCTCCATGGCCGCAGGTTCGCCGCTAAGCAGGCCGAGCTCAACTTCATCTTCCAGAGCGCTGACAAACGCGGCAGCCTGGTTCTCACGATCTTCGAGCAGGCGCAGCCCAGTCGCCACGACGTCGTTCGCTCCCGCGAAGCGTCCCGTCCGCACCAGCTCATCGACAAGAGCCTGCTGCTCTGACGTAAGAGATATCGAGGACGATTGCGCCACACTGGCTCCCATCGGTTTGCTATTCCATCAATCTAGCAAGGCGAGGCCTGCATTTCCAGATCGATGGAAATGCAGGCCGCTCTGCTTAATATACCACCACGCCGCGGATGCTTTCACCCTTGTGCATCATGTCGAAGCCCTTGTTGATGTCTTCGAGGGGCATGGTGTGGGTGATCATCGGGTCGATCTGGATTTTGCCCTGCATGTACCAGTCGACGATCTTCGGGACGTCGGTGCGGCCGCGGGCGCCGCCGAAAGCCGTGCCCATCCAGTTGCGGCCGGTGACCAGCTGGAACGGACGGGTGGAGATTTCCTGGCCGGCGCCGGCGACGCCGATGATGACGGACTTGCCCCAGCCGCGGTGCGAGGATTCGAGCGCCTGGCGCATCACCTTGGTATTGCCGGTGCAGTCGAACGTATAATCGGCGCCGCCGATCAGGTCGCCGTTGCGCTTCGTCAGGTTGACGAGGTAGGGCACGATATCGTCGCCGACATCCTTCGGATTGACGAAATGCGTCATGCCGAATTTCTCGCCCCACTCCTTGCGGTCATTGTTGATGTCGACGCCGATGATCATGTCGGCGCCGGCAAGGCGCAGGCCCTGGAGAACGTTGAGGCCGATGCCGCCGAGACCGAAGACGATCGCCGTCGAGCCGATTTCCACCTTGGCGGTGTTGATGACGGCGCCGATACCGGTCGTGACACCGCAGCCGATGTAGCAGATCTTGTCGAAGGGGGCGTCCGGGTTGACCTTGGCAACGGCAATCTCGGGCAGAACCGTGAAATTGGCGAAGGTCGAGCAGCCCATGTAATGATGGATCTTGTCCTTGCCGATCGAGAAGCGCGAGGTGCCGTCGGGCATCAGACCCTGGCCCTGCGTCGAGCGGATCGCCGTGCAGAGATTGGTCTTGCGCGACAGGCATGAATAGCACTCGCGGCATTCGGGCGTGTAGAGCGGAATGACGTGGTCGCCCTTCTTCACCGAGGTGACGCCCGGGCCGACATCGACGACGATACCTGCGCCTTCGTGGCCGAGGATGGCCGGAAACAGGCCTTCCGGATCGGCACCCGAGAGGGTGAAGTCGTCGGTATGGCAGATGCCCGTTGCCTTCACCTCGATCAGCACTTCGCCGGCCTTCGGCCCGTCGAGCTGAACTGTCATGACTTCCAAAGGCTTGCCTGCCTGAACGGCGACTGCGGCGCGAACGTCCATCGTCTGATCTCCCTATCTGATTTGCTGGGCGGACAATCGCACGGCGGCAGAGGGGCGCTCAAGCGAAAAGCTTGATCAAAAGACACTTTGTCCGGGATGCGGCAGCCAGTTTGCCGCTAACGTCAGAAAAGCTTTTCGCTCGCGAAAATAATGGCATAGCCGTGCATGGCGATCGCCGCGTAGAAGCCGAATGCAACGAGCATCCTTTCACCATCATTCATCTCATCAAGCTTCTGGCGCGGCTTGACCGAGCCCGAGCCGATCATGCTCATGAGGATGAAGACGGCCAGCCCGGCGATCAGGAGATTGTTCGACAGGCCGATCGCCCAACCGACGCCGATAATGCAGGCGGTGACGGTGAAGCTGGCGACGATCAGCGAGTGCCGGGTGCGGAAGATCTGGCGCAGCACCTGACCGCCGTCGAAGCGGTGCATCGGCAGCAGGTTGAGGAGATTGAAGGCGCCGAGGATCAGCAGCAGGACGAGCAGTGGACGGCCGACACTCGCCGGCACGAAGCCATGGCCGATGCCCTGGACGGCAGCGATGATGATCGGCACGACGAATGCCGACATTCCAGCACCCATCAGCGCGCAGGCGGCAACCTCAAAAAGGGTCTTGTAGGGGCGCCCACCGATTGCGATGCCGCCGAGCAGCGGGATGAAGATCATCCGCACCGATTTGTGCCCGAAGGCGCGGTAGGCCGCCATGTGGCCGAGCTCGTGAAGGGCGATGACCATGGTCAGAAAGGTCGAGATCATCAGGCCGCTGGCAGTGAGCCCGAAGAACGGCCAGAGCAGCAGAGTGGAAAGCGCGGCCAAGAAGGTTTGAACCAGAGGCCTTTCGAAATGGCCCTGTGGCCTGGAGATGCCGGTTTCCAGCCATCCCTGCAGCGAGCGGATTTCGCGCTGGAGCACGAAATAGCGGAAGATGAGGAAGGCGAGGCCGCGATAGTGGTCGGTCTGACTGATCTCCAGCGCAGAGCCTTGCGGCGTGGACCTGATGATGCGGCTTTCGCTGTAATGCTGCCAGAAGGCCGGATCGAGCGTGCTGTCGTCCGCGATCCGCGACCGGAAGGCATGCGCGCCGCCGGCGGGAAGCGGATCGAGCGCCAGGACACGGCGCAGCGGCTCGCCATTGCGGTCGAGATGGCTGTAGACCTGCTCGACGAAACCCGGCCGGTGGGCGATGGCCCTGCTACTGATGACGGCATGATGCCAATCGGCAGATTCGCCTACTGGATTGATCGCCTTCCAGAGGGTTTCGGGCGGACAGCGGAAGGCTCTGGTCACGCTGATCGTTCGCAGGCCGAGCGGAATGCGCATCAGAAGCCAGAGCAGACCGAGATTGATGAACAGCAGGATGGCCGCTGATTGAAGCGCCGACATAGAGGACTCCGGCCCCAGCCACAGGGCGAAAACGGCTCATCATAGCGCGAGCCGCTTAACAAATGTCTTTGTCACCGATGGGTGAGTACCTCGCCGCTGTGCCGGAAAGGGTCAGGCGAACTCCATGATGACGGCGTCGACGGCGAGGCTTTCGCCGGGCTTTGCCTTCACTTTTCCGACAACGAGGTCGCGCTCGGCGCGCAGCACGTTTTCCATCTTCATGGCCTCGACGACGGCAAGCGTCTCGCCGGCCTTGACCTCCTGGCCCTCGGCAACCGCAATCGACACGACGAGACCGGGCATTGGGCAGAGCAGAAGTTTCGACGTATCCGGCGGGAGCTTGACCGGCATCAGGCGGTCGAGCTCGGCATGGCGCGGCGTGAAGACCTTGGCGCGAACGGAGAGACCCTGCCAGTCGATGCGCAGACCGTTCAAAACAGGCCGGATCTGGGCGATGACCTTGACGCCATTGATCGTGCCGGACCAGACGGGCTCGCCGGGTCTCCAATTGGTGACAACGTGCAGCTCGCGGCCATCGGCCTTCATTCCCATTTCGAAGGGGATGGTGACATGGCCTTCGAGGAGGCTCGCAGCGACGTAATCGCCGCCGACCTTCACCACCCAGTCGCTGCGCAGATCGCCCGTCGCTGCACGGAGGCGGTCGCCATGGCGTTCGCGGCGGTTGGTCTCGATCAGCGAGGCTGAGAGGGCGATTGCGGCCAGCGCGGCCTTCTGCGACGCATCGGGTTCGCTCGGCGCAAAGCCTTCGGGATATTCCTCGGCAATGAAGCCGGTCGACAGGCGACCCTCGCGCCAGCGGGGATGCTTCATCAGCGCCGACAGGAACGGGACGTTGTGCTCGATGCCATCGACAACGAAGGCATCGAGGGCTTCCGCCATGGCATCGATTGCCGTCAGCCGGTCCGGCGCCCAGGTGCAGAGCTTGGCGATCATCGGATCGTAGTACATCGAGATCTCGGCGCCTTCATAAACGCCGGTGTCGTTGCGGACGATGATATCGCCATGCTTGCCTTCAGCGGGCGGGCGGTAGCGGGTAAGGCGGCCGATCGACGGCAGGAAATTGCGGTAGGGATCTTCGGCATAAAGGCGGCTTTCGATCGCCCAGCCATTCAGCTTGATGTCCTTCTGCGCGAAGGGCAGCTTCTCTCCGGCCGCAACGCGGATCATCTGCTCGACGAGATCGATGCCGGTGACGAGTTCGGTCACGGGATGTTCGACCTGCAGGCGGGTGTTCATTTCCAGGAAATAGAAATTGCGGTCGCGATCGACGATGAACTCGACGGTGCCGGCGCTTTGATAGTCGACGGCCTTGGCAAGCGCGATGGACTGCTCGCCCATCGCCTTGCGGGTCTTCTCGTCGAGAAAGGGCGAGGGCGCCTCTTCGGCAACCTTCTGGTTCCGGCGCTGGATCGAGCATTCGCGCTCGCCGAGATAGACCGCATTGCCATGCCCGTCAGCGAGCACCTGGATTTCGATATGACGCGGATCGACGACATATTTCTCGATGAAGACGCGGTCGTCGCCGAAAGAGCTCTTGGCTTCAGAACGGGCGCGATCGAAGCCGTCGCGCACTTCCGCTTCGTTCCAGGCGATACGCATGCCCTTGCCGCCACCGCCGGCCGAGGCCTTGATCATGACCGGATAGCCGATCTCGCCGGCGATCTTTTCCGCCTGTACAGCGTCCTCGATGACGCCGAGATAGCCCGGCACGGTCGAGACCTTGGCGGCGTTGGCGAATTTCTTCGATTCGATCTTGTCGCCCATGGCAAGGATCGCCTTGGGCTTCGGTCCGATAAAGACGATACCTTCCTTCTCCAGCGCCTCGCAGAAGGAGGCGCGCTCGGAGAGGAAGCCGTAGCCGGGGTGGACGGCCTCGGCGCCGGTTTCCTTGCAGGCGGCGATGATCTTTTCGGCGACGAGATAGCTTTCCGCAGCAGGCGCTGCGCCGATATGAACGGCCTCATCGGCCATTTCGACATGCAGCGCGTCCCGATCCGCGTCGGAATAGACCGCGACGGTCAAAATACCCATGCGCCGCGCAGTCTTGATCACGCGGCAAGCGATTTCGCCGCGATTCGCGATCAGGATTTTCTTGAACATGAAGACTCCACCCGAGAAATGCGTCCTGAAGTTCTACGCAGAAACTTCAGGACGCACAATCGTACGAAAGCCTTGCAGCTATTCAGCTTTACGGCCCAGGGATCAGGCGACGGCCTGCTCGTCGTCGACGATCCGCAGCCAGCGGCTGGTGCGCGGCTGGTGATAATCGCGTAGCTCGAGCGCCCGCATGATTTCGGTCCAGCGGGGATGGTTAGCGGCGGGAAGCGTTTCCATCTCGATGCGGCGAAGGACGCCGTGGGTGACCGGCGAAACGGGGATGACGCCGCCTTCACAGACATTCCGCAGCACCCGCATGACGTAATCGACGTCCTGGCGGGTAATTCCCTTGCGCTCGACGGCGCGCGTCAGCTTGTAGCCGCCGACATTGTCGGTGATCGCAAGGCGGAGCTGGTCGAGGGCGAAGGCGCGCAGCTCATCCGGCACATAGGACGAAATTTCCATGATGTGCAGCACCAGCTCCAGCTCGAGCGCCGAGTTCACGACGCCATCGGTCGCGAACATGCGCATGATCCAGGCGGCGTTGATCTCGTCGAGCGATCCCTGCGGATAGCTGTAATTGACGATGAAGCCGGCGAGGCTTTCGACGAAGAAAGCGTTCCATTCCGGGCATTTTTCGGGGCAGGAATTGTTGAGTGCGAGCATGACGACAACGTCGTCGGCAGTCCGGACGCCGTCCGGGAAGCTATGCTTGCGCAGAAGGCCGATGTCGTCGGCGGCCAACCGGTGCTTTCCGGCGATGACGCATGCCGGGAAAGCGAGTCGGAATTCGCTCATTTTTTATCTCCAGAACCTCATCATGAGGCCGGAGACGCTTCTATCGCGCGCGGATTGAGGATCCCTCAACAACGACAGTTAACGAATTGCCGTTTCATTCAGGCCGAATTGACGGACTTCGACTGCAGCCGTTCGCGCCAGATGATGAAAAGCCCGGACGCGACGATGATGGCGATGCCTATCCACTTGGAAACAGTGGGAAAATCATTGAACAGCGCGTAGCCGAGAACCGTGGCCGAGATAATCTCGAAGTACTGAAATGGAGCAAGCAGCGAGAGCGGCGCCAGGCGAAAAGCCCGAACGACGAGCAAATGCGCATAGCCGGAGAGCGAACCGAGAATCAGCAGCAACACCAGACCGAGGAGAGACGAGGGCAGGGAGATCTCGAAATCCGCTATACCGGCGGCATTTCCGCCGAAGAGCGCGACGGCCATGAACAGCGTTCCACCGATTCCGGCTATGGTCTGCATCGTCAGCGGCGAATCAGCCTCGCCGATCGCGCGGTTGAGGAACAGGTAGAGCGAATAGAGGAAAGCGCAGAAGACCGGGAGCAGCGCCTTGAGGCCGAAGATTTCGTAGCTCGGCTGGATGACGATCATGGCGCCGCCGAAGCCGACGACGATCGCCGTCCAGCGCCGCCAGCCGACCTTGTCTCCGAGGAAGAGCGCCGACATCGCCGTCAGCATGAAGGGCTCGACGAAATAGATGGCGAAGACATCGGCGAGCGGCATGTATTTGACGGCGACGAAGAACAGCAGGCTTGCCGCGCCATGGAGGACACCGCGCAAGAGGTTCATCCAGGGACGCTTGGCGTGCAGCGCCTTCCAGCGGAAGAGCACGAACAGCAGCGGCAGCGTGCAGACCAGCTGGAAGAAGAACCGGTAGAAGGTCACCTGGCCCGGCGACATCGATTCGAAGGTCGCCATATATTTGGCGATCGCATCCATGGCGGGAAGGACGATCATGGCACCGGCCATGATGGCCATGCCCTGGAGGGGATTCTGCTGGGATTGTGGCTGGGACATGCTCGGCTTCCGGAAACATGACCATCAACCACAGGACCGGCCCGCAGGCAAGGCGCGGCTCAAGCCTCGTTGACGGTCTCGCCGAAGACGGCCTCGAAGGATTCGCGCAGGCGCATGTCGACATCCGCCATCATCACCGGCAGGCCGAGATCGACGAGGCTCGTAACGCCATAGGCAGAGATGCCGCAGGGGACGATGCCGCTGAAATGGTCGAGATCCGGCTCGACGTTCAAAGAGAGCCCATGGAAGGTGACCCAGCGGCGCAGGCGGATGCCGAGAGCGGCGATCTTGTCTTCGCTGACCGAACCATCCGGCAGCAGCGGCTTTTCGGGACGGCGCACCCAGACGCCGACCCGGTCCTCGCGCCGCTCACCGCGAACATTCATCGAATCGAGCGTGCGGATGACGACGTCTTCGAGGGCGGCAACGAAAGCGCGGACGTCCTGGCGGCGCCGCTTGAGGTCGAGCATCACATAGGCAACGCGCTGGCCGGGTCCGTGATAGGTGTATTCGCCGCCGCGGCCGGTGGCGAAGACGGGGAATCGGTCCGGCTGCACCAGATCCTTGGCATCGGCGCTGGTGCCGGCCGTATAAAGCGGTGGATGTTCGACGAGCCAGACGAGTTCGTCGCCGCCATCGGCAATCGCCGCGACCTCTCGTTCCATTGTTTCCACAGCCTGCTCATAGGGCACCAGGCTATCGGCGATCCGCCAGCGGACGGGGTTATTGCCTTCGCGAGGAAACATGGAGAATTGCAAATCGGTGCGCAGCATGGACTTTTCCCTTGCCGCACAGGGGAAGCGGCAGAGCGCTATATGGCCCCGTTTGATGCCCAATTCAAATGCTGTGATTTGTTTTGAAAAAAACTGTCATATCGCTCTTGTGCGCCCAAAATGCTTTTGCTACATGCTGCCTCGCCGACGCAAATCGGCCCTACCACGATGCGGTCGTGGCGGAATTGGTAGACGCGCAGCGTTGAGGTCGCTGTGGGGCAACCCGTGGAAGTTCGAGTCTTCTCGACCGCACCAAGAACCCGGCTTAGGCCGGGTTTTTTGTTTTTCTACAGTTCATTACGTTGTTTTCTTTATCTCGTATCTCAAGACCGTTCCGGCGGCCGGCTATCGATACGGCCGCTTCGTGCTCTAGCTTTCGAGGTAGATAAGGAGCCGCAGCATTGAGCCTGACCTTCGCAATCGGCGACATACATGGCTGCATCGATCCGATGATGCGGATGATCGAACGGGTGGAAGCTTACGCTCCGGCGGGCAAGATCGTGTTTCTCGGAGACTATGTCGATCGCGGTCCGGATAGCCGCTCCGTGATCGAGAGGCTGATCGCCGGACCGAGTTCACCGGACTGGCAGTGGATCACGCTGAAGGGCAATCACGAGGACATGCTGACCGGCGCCCATGACGGCCGGCATGCCGAATCGTGGTGGCTGGAGAATGGCGGGATCGAGACACTGGCGTCCTATGGCGGCGCTCTGCCGCCCGAACATCTGCGCTGGATGGAATCGCTGCCCTTCATTCATACCGATCAGCACCGCATTTTCGTTCACGCCGGCTTGCGGGAAGGGCGCTATCTCGAGGAGCAGACGCCGCACGACCTGATGTGGATCCGCTTTGCGGATGGCGTCTCCGGCGAATATTGGGGCAAGCATCTGGTGCACGGCCACACTCCCTCGGCCTCCAATCCGCGTATTTGGGGCAACCGGACCAATGTCGACGGCGCCTGTGTGTTCGGCGGCAGGCTTGCTTGCGCGGTGTTCGATGACGAAGTGCCAGGTGGGCCGGTCGAGTTTCTGACGGTAAGGCCTTAGACAAGAGAAGGGCCGCAAACGCGGCCCCGGCTCATTTTCAGATCAGCAGGTGGTCAGTGATCGCCCATGTCGCGGCAAGCGTCGGTGTGGGTTGCGCCACCGTCACCGGCCCTCGTCTGCGGGCCCTTCAGCTCATCCGGCGTCTGGCAAGGCGGAAGATGCTCAGCCTGCAGTTTGGCTTCGAGCTTGTTGTAGTTGATCTTGCTCGGTGCCGGCATCTTCGACTGGTACCAGCCATCGCTGTCATTGGTGTAGTCGTTTGAATAGGCGGGCGCTGCATGCTGCGTGTAGTGCACTGCCTTCGGCGGGCTGATCAGGACCGGCTTGACATAGCTGTCATCATACATCGGAGCGGCGAAGACGGACGACGCCATGCTGATGGCGAAGAGGGAGGCAGCTGCGGCGAGCTTGATGCTCATGGTTATATCTCCTCAATCAGTTGTTGCAATCAACAACGAAACGATAACCCTCGGCAACTACGAGTTCGCTCCCCAATTGGGGCGAAATTGTGGGAGGTTGCAGGCGGATTGGGTTACGAATTGTCCATGTAATTCACGAAACCGTGGGCTTTTCTCACCAATCCGTGACGAACGTTAGTGCGCTATCAAAAACATTTTGCCCGGCCTTTCGCAAAGCCGGGCGCCAGTATAAATACAACCCTTGGAATTATTAATAAGCGCTACAATTTTAGCCACCTAATCTTCATTCGGGATATGGGAGTCGACGCCTGTCGTTTCCAGGCGATTGCGGATGTGGCGCACGCCATTGACCGAGAGGGCGCCGAGTTCGACCTTGCGCGCCATGCCGATCGTCTCGACCGAGCCTTCAAGCGTCACCGTGTGGCCTTCGACATGGACATCGATGCTGTCGGGGTCGAGGCCTTCGATGTTTTCGAGATTTTCGAAGACGCGCACCTCAAGGTCGTCGCTGTCGTCACGATTGATACTGTCGGCCCGCAGCGTGTCCCTGAGCCGGTTCTCGTTGCCGTCCTCGTCGGTCCCGTCGATGCGGAAGCCGCTGTTGCGGTCGCGGTCGAAATTGGCTGCTGTCTCTCCATAGGCGCCGTTTCCGGGCTTTCCATCCGATGCGCCTGAGGCATCGGAGTAGGGCCAGCCATCGTCGAGGTTACGTTCCTCGTAGTCGCGGTAATCGTCTTCGCGCGACAGCGTCTTCTTGTCGTCGGTCTTCGGCATGGTCTTCCTCCTTGAAGGCTCATGCTCGAACAACGCCTGCAGACCGGAATGGTTCGGCGCCGGATTATGAAATTACCGGCCGGCCTTCTCCCATTTGCGGATCAGCCGGTCGCGCTTCAGCTTCGACAGGCGCTGGAGCCAGAAGATGCCATCGAGCTGGTCGATCTCGTGCTGGATGCAGATTGCGAGGAAACCGTCCGCATCCTCTTCTCGCCAGACAAGGTCTGATAGCGGAGCCTGATGGAGGCGGGCCGCTCCACATCCTCGGTCGCGCCCGGCATCGAGACGCTTCCTTCCGTCTGGCGCGCCAGCGTAGGCGACGACGAGATGATCTCGGGGTTGACGTAGTTTCTGACGCCATCAGCCTTGCTGAGCTCAAGAACAAACAGGCGCTTGAAGACGCCGATATGAGCGGCAGTGATGCCGACGCCGGGGGCTGCCCGCATCGTTTCAAGCAGGTCGCCGGCGAGCGTTTTCAGATCGTCGTCGAACGCGGTCACGGGAGTGCAGACTGTCTTCAGGCCGGGATGCGGATAGCGGAGGATGGGGCGGATCGTCATGCGGGCTTAGGCTCCTGATCAATTGCCGGGAAACTATCCTCCGGCCCGCGCATTGTCATCTCCAGAGAGGGTTTTTGACGCTAGACGGGAGAGGGCGTTTCAGTTAGCAGGGGCTTGAGTTCCTGCCGCTGCCCGGGCGGGCGGGATTCGTTTATCCGCTTGTTGACAATACCTTTTCCACCGCCATTCTCGAACGCGGCAGGAAAGCCGTAACTGTTATGAAATTGGATGCGAGGGCGCAGATGACGGCAAGCGAAGAAGACGAACGCATCCGCAAGCGTCCAGACGACGAAGACGCCGATATCTATGACGAAGACGGCAACGTCCGCAGCGACTTCCTGACGCTCGTAGGCGCCGCGATTGCCGATCGTGATACGATATTCCTGCGCCAGAACGTGGCGCGCCTGCACGAATCGGAAATCGGCGACCTCTTGGAGGCGATCCAGCCGGAACAGCGCCTGGCGCTGGTGCGCCTGCTCGGCGACGACTTCGACATGACGGCGCTGACGGAGGTAGACGAGGCGATCCGCCGCGAAATCGTCGACCAGATGCCGAACGAGCAGATTGCCGCGGCGATCGGCGACCTCGATTCGGACGATGCCGTCTACATTCTGGAAGACCTCGACCAGGAAGACCGCGAAGAGATCCTGGCGCAGCTGCCGTTTACCGAGCGGGTTCGCCTGCGACGGGCGCTCGACTATCCCGAAAGCTCGGCAGGCCGCCGCATGCAGACGGAGTTCGTCGCCGTGCCGCCGTTCTGGACCGTCGGGCAGACGATCGACTACATGCGCGAGGAGGAGGATCTGCCTTACTCCTTCACGCAGATCTTCGTCATCGATCCGACCTTCAAGCTCTTGGGCGCCGTCGATCTCGACAAGATCCTGCGCACCAAGCGGCAGACGAAGATCGAGCAGATCATGCGGGAGATGAACCATCCGATCCCCGCGGAGATGGACCAGGAAGAGGCGGCACAGCTTTTCGAGCAGTACGACCTTCTCTCGGCCGCGGTCGTCGACGAGAACGAACGTCTGGTCGGCGTGCTGACCATCGATGACGTCGTCGACGTCATTCACGAAGAAGCCGATGAGGACATCAAGCGCCTCGGCGGTGTCGGTGACGAAGAACTGTCGGACAATGTTATTTCGACAGTACGCTCGCGCTTTTTGTGGCTGCTCATCAATCTCGGCACGGCGATGCTGTCGGCGAGCGTCATCGGGCTGTTTGACGGATCGATCGAGAAGATGATTGCGCTCGCGGTGCTGATGCCAATCGTCGCCTCTATGGGCGGCAATGCCGGCACGCAGACGATGACGGTGACCGTGCGGGCGCTGGCGACCCGCGATCTCGATATCTACAATGCTGGGCGCATCATCCGCAGGGAAGCGAGCGTCGGCATCATGAACGGCGTCATCTTCGCCATGATCATGGGGGCGATTGCCGGAACCTGGTTCCACGACTACCAGCTCGGCATGGTGATCGGCGCGGCGATGATCATCAACCTGATCGCGGCAGCGCTTGCCGGCATCCTGCTGCCGCTGCTCCTGGACAAGGTCGGGGCCGATCCAGCCATCGCATCGTCGGTATTCGTGACGACCGTAACTGACTGTACGGGCTTCTTCGCGTTTCTGGGGATTGCCACCTGGTGGTTCGGGATTTAACCACGCCAACCCGCTCAAATTGACTATTACGTAAAAGTCAATATTATTGCCGGGAGAGAGTGGGAATCCGATGCCTGTGAACAAATACTATAGCATAACGGAGCTGACGCGCGAATTTGGTGTTTCGACGCGGACGCTTCGCTTCTACGAAGACGAAGGTTTGATCCATCCGGAACGCCGTGGCCGTACGCGTCTGTTCCGCCCGGCAGACCGCAGGCTCATCCAGGAAATCCTGCGCGGCAGGCGTATCGGTTTCACGATCGCCGAGATCCGCGAAATCATCACCGTCTACAAGGAACCGCCGGGCGAACTCGGACAGCTGAAGCTGTTGATGAAGCGCGTCGACGAGAAGCGCGAAGACCTGCGCCAGAAGCGCAAGGATATCGACGACACCCTGACGGAACTCGACAACATCGAGGAAGCCTGCCTCGGCCGCCTGGCCGAAATCGGCGTCGGCACCTGAGGCATCACTGCTGCTCTGGCGGAAGCGCCTTGATGCTGCACTGATTGGCGATCGCCTGCACGCGGTCGTCATCAGCCTTGACGACACCCGTGTGGAACGGTTCCAGCAGCTTCTGGTCCTGCATTTCGGTCAGCGTGCATTCGCAATAGATCTGGCATGACTTGGGGTCCATGCCCTGGCACCAGCCGGGATTGCACTGGCGCATGTGGATCTCTGCGAGATCGGGCTTCGCTGGCGGCATGACGAAGGTCAGCCCATAAGCGATGGCAATCAGCACCGGTTGATGGATCAGATAGAAGGCAAGGCTGTGCTTGCCGGCACGGGCAAGCAGCGAGCTGCCGGTGCCGATGGCTGCAAGCTTCTGCGGCAGGCTGGTGCGCAGTGTGATCAGCGACAGCGACAGGCCGGACATATAGGCGGCGGCCCAGGGGAATAGCGGCACATAGTCGTTGGAGCGCGGCGGCATGTCGGTCAGGCCGATCCACCAGAGTAGCGGATGATTGAAGGTCGCGGACCTGAGGATGCCTGGCGCGACGAAAGTGTCGGCGATCCAGGCGGCGACCAGTGCGACCGTGACAACGAGTGTCACCGGAAGCGGCAGGCGGACGAAGACGACGCCGATCAGCGTCATCGCCGCCATGCAGTGGAGAATGCCGAAAAAGATCCATTCGCCGGGCATGGCGATGCGCGTTGCGACCGAGATCAGCAGCGCAGCACCAGCGATCATCGCGAAGCGCTTCCAGAACGGACGCCAGCGAATGCCGCCCTGGCTCGACAGCGCCATGCTAATGCCGGCGATGAACAGGAAAGTCGTGGCGATGGCGCGGGCATAGAGCTTCAGCCAGCCGGTTTCCGCCGTGCCGGGCGTCAGATAGCCCATGAACTCCAGGTCCCAGCTGAAATGGTAGGTGGCCATGGCAATGAGCGCTGCGCCACGCACCGTGTCCAGCAGGCCAATACGCGGAGGACGCGCGACCACGCCGCTATCAGTTGCCAAAACAGTCATTCACAGTCCCCCGGACAAAGCACCATCGCCATCAGGCTTGGGATCGCGGGGAATAGGAGAAAGGTGGAGATTTGATGGCGGGCCGCCATCGAGGATCGCCAAGCGTGCCTCGGAGAAGAACTGTCGACGGGTGAGGACGAAGACGACGGTTGCCGTCGTTGCCATGAAAACGTAAGGGTTCACGAACCAGCCGAGATAGCCGATCGACAGGAAGATTGCCCTCAGGCCTTCGTTAAAGTGGCTGCCGGCGATGATGTTCATACGGATGACGCGTTCGGCGGCGCGCTCCGCGGCATAGATGTCGGCCTCGGTGTCGCGCATCATCGGGATCGAGCCGAACAGGATGGTGCAGTAATTGAAGAGCCGGTAGGACCAGCCGAACTTGAAGAAAGAATAGGCAAAGAGCGCGGCGAGGCCACCGACCTTGATCTCGAAGCTCGCATGGCTGCCGCCGAAGACATAGGGCAGATCGGCGAAGATGGCGCTGACCTTGTCCGTCGCTCCGAGAAGCGCGAAGCAGCTGCCGATCGCGAAGATAGAGGTAGAGGCGAAGAAGGCGGTACCGTTCTGCAGACCGGCCATGATCTGGGTGTCGATCATCTTGAGGTCACGGCGCAGCGAATTGTAGATCCATTCGCGGCGGCGCTCACCCATCGCATGGGTTAGGCTGGTACGGCCGAAGAAGGTGCGGCCGCGCAGCAGCCAGGAATAGCCGAGCCAGGAGACGGCGAAGAAGGCGAGCGAGATGTAGTCGGCGGTGGTGAGCATCGGTGATTCAGTCCCTGATCTGCGGCGCCACTCTACAGATGCTTCAGGGTGCTGCAATCGCCACTAGGGCTGCTTGGCGGCGATTTCCGCATGGACGGGCTTTCGCAAGCGGGCCACAGGCATTAAATCCATGTGATCGGTGGTGTCGCGCCGGTCAAACGCGATGTCGGTCCGCCGCATGCGGCAGATCGTGACCGGGGTTAGTCTCGGCAGAATTTCATTATTGGGAAGCAGGCATGTTCCTTTCGGTATTCGATGTATTCAAGATCGGCGTCGGGCCTTCGAGCTCGCACACGATGGGGCCGATGTCGGCGGCCAACCGCTTCCTCGACCTCATCCTGTCGAACGAATGGCCGCGGCCGTCATCGGGCGCGCAGGTTGCTTCGATCAAGGCCAGCCTGCACGGCTCGCTCGCCTATACCGGTATCGGCCACGGAACGGGCAGGGCGGTTATCCTCGGCCTGATGGGCGAAGCGCCCGATAGCGTCGATCCCGACAAGATGGATGGCATCATCGACCAGGTGGAGCGCTCCGGCCGGATCACGCCGCCCGGCCATCCCGCCTATTTCTTCCTGCCGAAGAACGACCTGATCTTCGACAAGAAGCAGACGCTGCCGGGTCACGCCAACGGCATGATCTTCTCGGCCTTCGACAAGGACGACCGCCTGCTGCTGAAGCGGATCTACTATTCGGTCGGCGGCGGCTTCGTCGTCACCGATACCGAGCTCGAGCAGATGCGCGCCAAGAAGAAGGCGGTCGCCGGTGCCACCAAGGTTCCCTATCCCTTCGCGACGGCTGCGCAGATGCTTGAGATGGCGGATCGCTCCGGCCTTACCATCGCGCAGATGAAGCGTGCCAACGAAGAGAGCCAGCGCAGCCGCGAAGAGCTCGACGCCGGTCTCGACAAGATCTGGGAAGCAATGCGCTCCTGCATCGAGCGCGGGCTGAAGGTCGATGGCATCATGCCGGGTGGCCTCAAGGTGCGCCGCCGTGCGCGGCAGATTCATGACAAGCTGCAGGAAGAGTGGCGCAGCAACCGCATCAATCCGCTGCTCGCCAACGACTGGCTGAGCGTTTATGCGATGGCGGTGAACGAAGAGAATGCGGCGGGTGGCCGCGTCGTGACGGCGCCGACCAATGGTGCAGCCGGTGTCATCCCGGCGACGATCCGCTACTACGAGCATTTCCACGACGACTGGGACCAGAACGGCATTCGCGACTACCTGCTGACGGCGGCCGCCGTCGGCGGCATCATCAAGCACAATGCCTCGATCTCCGGCGCCGAAGTCGGCTGTCAGGGCGAGGTGGGTTCGGCGGCTGCGATGGCGGCTGCGGGGCTCGCCGCGGTCATGGGGGCGACGCCCGCCCAGATCGAGAATGCTGCTGAAATCGCGCTTGAGCACCATCTCGGCATGACCTGCGATCCAGTCGCCGGTCTCGTGCAGGTTCCCTGCATCGAGCGCAACGCGCTCGGCGCCGTCAAGGCGGTCACGGCGGCGTCGCTGGCGATCAAGGGCGACGGGCAGCATTTCGTGCCGCTCGATGCCTGCATCGAGACGATGCGCCAGACCGGATACGACATGAGCGAGAAGTACAAGGAAACCTCCACCGGAGGTTTGGCCGTCAACGTCGTGGAATGCTGAGTTTGTGGACTTGCGGCCGGTAGCGCTTGACGCTGCCGGTCAAAAGGATTTCAACACCAGCATGGCATTGCATCTCATCAAATTATGCGTCGGCGCAGACTCGATCGAAGATCTGCGCGAATGGGTCGCCGAGCGTTCGCTCCGGGCGATCGCCGCGGGCCTCGAACCACATTCCGTCCACACCACCCGCATGGTCCCGAAGCGCGTCGATGAACTGCTCGACGGCGGTTCGCTCTATTGGGTGATCAAGGGTCAGGTTCAGGCGCGGCAGAAGCTGCTGGGGATCGAGACATTCACGGATGGCGAGGGGATTGGCCGCTGCCATCTCGTTCTCGGCCCGGAGGTGATCGAAACCGCCGTTCAGCCGAAGCGGGCCTTCCAGGGATGGCGTTACTATCCGGAAGAAGATGTCCCGCGCGACATGATGAGCCTCGGGGCCGGTGTCGCAGAAATGCCCGCGGACTTGCGCCGCGAGCTTTCGGAGCTTGGACTGCTTTAAGCGGTCAGCGCAGGCGCAGCATCACAGGCGATTTGCCGCCCGGGCATGTCACATGCAGATGGATGCGGGCTTCCGGCTGCGAATAGCGCCAGGCGCGCGCGCCATGGCAGAGCAGCAGATTGATCAAATCCTTGGTCTTGGCAGACTTGGCGCGCGGCTTCTGCAGGCCGATTTCGGCGAGGCGCAGAGCCGCCTCATGAAGCGGATGCAGGCCGATGCGGGCAGGCTTTCCTGCTGCGCGTGCTTCGGGCGGAAAGCCCGGTACATTTCCATTGATCGCCATAATATTCCCCGTACGCACTAACAATCGAGGTCACGAATTTCGGCGGGAGCCGCATACACCGGCCCTGCCGTGAACGGTGCCGTCAGAAACAGAACTGCCGGCACCGGAGAGATCATTGGGCAGCTGCCCAGCACTTGACGCCTGCGCGCTTCAGCGCCTTGCAGGCATTGACCGCATCGCGCTGGTCATCGAAACCACCGAAGCGAGCGCGGTAAATCTGTTCGCCGTCATTGGCATAGGCGACGGCGAAGGGCTTGGCCGAACGCAGAGCCTTGCCACCCTTGGTCTTGGCATTTTCCAGAAGGTCCATAGCTGCATCCTTGCTGGAGGAAACGCCGATCTGGACAACCCAGCCAGCCGGACCCTTCTCGGTGACGGCGGCAGGCGTTGCAGCGACCTTGGCAGCGGGAACCGAAGCGGTCGTCAGCTGATCAACGGAATTCTCTTCAGGCTGTTCCGGCATATAGGCGGGAGCAGGCGTCGGAACCGCGACATTGCCCTTGATTGCGACGGTCTTGACCTTGGTCGGCTGCGGCATCTCTGCCGGCTGTGCTGAGACCAGCGGGTTCTCGGACTTGACGGCAGGCGTATCGGTGTAGGCGGTCTGCGCGGCGGCGACTTCGTAACGGGCGGCCGGTGCCGGAGCGGTATGCGGCAGATCGATTTCGGATGCTGCTGCGACCGGAATCTCGGGAGCGCGGGTCGGAGCCGGCTCGGCAATCAGCTTGGAACCGCCGCGGGTGGAAGCCTTCGGCAGGTAGGCTGCGATCAGCTTGCGCATCTGATTGTCGCGGGCAGGGGTCGAAGCACCACCCATGACGACGCCGACGATCGAGCGGCCTTCGTCCTGCACCGAGCTGACGAGATTGAAGCCTGCAGCGCGGGTATAGCCGGTCTTGATGCCATCGACGCCGCGGACAGAGCCGACGAGGCGGTTGTGGCTGCGGATGGTGCGGGTGCCGAACTTGAAGCTCTGCGTGGCGAAATATCCGTAATATTGCGGGAAGTGCTGGCGAAGCGCGATGCCGAGGCGAGCCTGGTCGCGGGCCGTCGTCATCTGCGCGGTATTCGGCAGGCCGTTGGCGTTGCGATAGGTGGTGCGCGTCATGCCGAGCGCATGAGCCTTTGCCGTCATCATCTGCGCAAAGCGGTCTTCGCTGCCGCCGCCGAGAAGCTCGCCAAGCGCGGTTGCCGCATCATTGGCAGAGAGCGTCACGAGGCCGAGAATGCCCTGTTCGACGGTGATCGAACCGCCGGCGCGAACACCGAGCTTGGTCGGCGCCTGGGCCGATGCATGCGGGGAGAAGGGAACGCGCGTATCGAGTGCGATGCGGCCCTGTTCGAGCGCCTCGAAGGTCATGTACAGCGTCATCATCTTCGTCAGCGATGCCGGATACTGAAGGCGATCGGCGTTCTCGCTGTAGAGGACATTGCCGGTCTTGGCGTCGACGACGATGCCGGCATATTTCGGATTAGCAGCCTCGGCTTCGGCAGTGACCGACTCGGCCAGGAAGGCCGCAGTGGCGATTGCGAGCGCCGTAATCATCTTCACCAGAAAATGGCCGGACCGGGACGGAACAACGGAGGAGGCTGACCTTGACACTATTTCACTCTTCGCTTGCATTTCTGACAGTTTTGAACCGGATCGCGCGCCCCTCCGCGCCGACCGTTGTCTTCGGAAGTTACCGGGGCTGAGTTACCAATCCGTTTATGATTAATCGTTTCTTTCGCCACCAAGCTGCATTTTAGCGGCTTGTTGCAGAACGGGTCGCAAGGCGCGCCTCCACAAAGGTGCGAATAGCGGCATCAATATGGTCCCAATCGTTCAAATGACGGCTGGAGAATCGGTAGAGCACGCTCAGATCCTTGCCGACCTTGATATCGCGCTGGCAGTCGCCGCTGGTGGCGGCCTCGGGCGAGTCGGGCAGGACGCAGCGGACAGCGTAATCGGGGGCGTTCTCGCGCGCTGCCGTCAGCAGCACCTCGCCGCTATAGCCTGCGTCGGCGCGCAGACGGTGCAAAGTCAGGCCATCGGCATAGGGAGCGGCCGCGCCATCCATCAGATGCGTGTAGATCGGCTCGATGCGCCCCGACATGTCGCGCGACATGGTGCTCTGAGTGATCTGCAGGAAGATCAGGCCGGAGGATTGCGCAACGTCGTCGAAGCGGGCGCGCTCTTCCTTGGTGTAGCCCTGCATTTCCGGCCAGGTGAGATAGAGATCGGCCCGCTCGGCGACGCCACCGTGACGCTGGCTCGGGAATCGGAGGGTATTCTCGGAAAGGTTCAGGGTGTCGCGGCCGATGGTGATGCTGACGGCGGCGGTGCTGTCGCTATTGCCGGCAAGCGTGATGTGGCGGCCGAACCAGCGTCCGCCAAAGCTGATCGCCACCGTCAGCAGCGCCAGGACGGCGACGACGGCGGTAAGCTTGATCAGGAAACCATTGGAGAGAAGCGGCGTCTCTTCCGCGGCAACATTGGAAGCGGGATGGCTCATGGCGGATCTTCAGTCGTTGACCGCCGCAAGAGAAACGTGAGCCGCCGGTGTCAGTGATGAATCTACCGGCATGATCGGGCGAGGGTGGTTAATATCGCATTAACCAAAGGGCGGCTCTGCCTCACAAAAGAGGCGAGCCGCTCCCGGGACAGCGGGAGCGGCTCTGGGGCGCCGGTCGGGGACGGGGATGCGGGGGACTGACCGGAGCCTAGCCTTGGCCCGCCGGATTGGCCGGCGGGGTATTTCAGGTGTTAGCGAACGCTACCGACGGCGACCGCACGGCCATCCTGAAGCTTCATCCAGCGATTCGGATCATCCGAAGACTGACGCTTGAGGTAGGTGTATTCGGTGTCGGCCCAGAGCATGACCTTGTTGCGCATGTTATCGAGAATGAAGTCGCCATGATCGGTGCGGACGGTGAGCACGGCGTGGCCTTCACCATTCGGTTGCAGCACGACGGTCATCAGCAGGTCGGAGGGCGATACGCCGGCATCGATCAGCAGCTTGCGCTTCAGCAGCGCATAGTCTTCACAGTCGCCGACGGTGCGCGGATAGGCCCAGCGCTCTTCGACGCCGTAGATTTCCATGTCGGTCATCGGCTGGATCGAGGAATTGACCTGGTAGTTGATCTTGAGGACCTGCTTCCAGCGATCTTCGGTCAGAAGCAGCGGACCGGCGTCGCCGGCGGGATTGCTGCAGTCTGCCGGGTTTTCCTTGCAGAACTGGTAGGCGCCGATCGGCGGGCTGGCATTGCCTGCGAGTGTCATGCTGCCGGGCGCCGCCTGTCCTGGGCCCGTCATCGTGATCATCATTACAGTGGCGATAAAGGCGCCCTTGATTGCGTTGAACATTGTCTTTGTAGTCTCCCCGTTTGTTGGGAGGACAATGACACGCACGATTTTATCTCACGCAAAATTACGCAGTAAAATTAAGTGCTTAGTTGATTCAAAAGCGCGGAAAACTTGAGGAATATTTGACTCGAATGCGCATAAAAGACGCAGAAAATTCGAGGCGAATTTGAGTAAAATTGTTCCATTCCGGGATAGGTCTTCTGTGCCGAAATGGCGCTATTCCGGCGAAAGTGTTAACGCGACGCAGGTCGGATTTACGATTTTGTTACGAATTGAGTTGTTTCGGGAGGTGCCTGCTGAGGTGTCCGAAGATGCGGAATCGCTCAGATAGAGTGGTGAAAACGGCCGAAACCAGCGATTTCAGACGTTGCAGCGCCAAAATTATTTTTTGAAAAAATGCAGAATTTTTGCGGTTGCCGCGACGATTTCGGCGGAAATGCCAGCGTTGTCAGTCGAATGGGCGGCATTTTCGACGATGACAAGCTCGCTGCCTGGCCAGGATTGGTGCAACTCCCAAGCCGTAACCAGTGGTGCCTCGAGATCGAAGCGACCCTGGATCAGGATTCCCGGTATGCCGGCAAGCGCTGCGGCACCCTGCAGCAGCTGCCGGTCGGAAAGCCATGCATCGTGGTGGAAATAATGTGTGACGATCCGCGCACGGGTCAGCAGGTAGCGGGCATCCGCCCAGCGGCGTGGCAAGCCGTTCGGGTCGGCAAGCAGGATCGAGGCCGCCTCCCAACGATGCCACGCGACGGCGGCAGCCTGCCGTTCGGCCGGATCGGTGCTATTGAGCAGGCCGTGGTAATAGGCGAGAGGGGCGAGATCGTCCGGGATCGACTGCGTGAAATCGGCGTATTCGCGTGGGAAGAACCGCGCCATTCCGGTGCAGAGCCAGTCGATCTCGGAGCGCCGGGTGGTCGTGATACCGGCAAGCACCATGGCGGCGACGTTGCGGGGCTGCGATTCCGCATAGGCGAGCGCGAGCGTCGTGCCCCAGGAATTTCCGAATAGCACGAATCGGTCGACGCCGAGATAGGCACGCAGCCGCTCGATGTCGGCGACCAGATGCCAGGTCGTGTTGCCGAAGAGGTCGCAATCCTGATCAGCCGCATTCGGGAGGCTGCGGCCGCAGTTACGCTGATCGAAGAGGATGATGCGGTAGACCGACGGATCGAAATAGCGGCGCGCTCCGGTCGAGCAGCCGGATCCGGGTCCGCCGTGGAGAACCAGAGCGGGAATGCCGTCCGGATTGCCGCAGCATTCCCAATAGAGCCGGTTGCCGTCGCCGGTATCCAGCATGCCGTGGTCATAGGGCTCGATGTCGGGAAATAGCTCAGCCATCAAAAAAAGCCGCCTTTTGCAAGGCGGCTGTATTCGTCGATGACGGTGACAGGACGATGACGTCTCAGAGAAACTCGCGCAGCGTCTCCCGCGACTGAAGCGACAGGAACTCCAGCGCCACGCCTTCGGAGAAGTGGCGAACCACGCGGCCGCGCATATTGCCGAGGCGGACGGCGGAGCCGAGCGGCGGGCGAGCCTCGACATCGACGGCTGCGCCGGACAGCGAAAGGTCCATGATCCGGCAGACATAACGCGTGCCGTCTTCGAGCGTCAGTTCGCTCTTCGTCTCGCGCGGCGTCAGACGGTCGTGGCGGCGATCTTCGGGCAGGCCGAGCTCGTGCTTGTTGGCAAGCCAGGTCAGCTGAGCGGCAAGCTTTTCGCGCTTGCGCTCGGTCGCATTGATGGACATCGTGAAGCCGCGGGCATCGACCGTCTGGACATGACCTTCGACGCGGCCAAGATGGTCGATATAGGCGACGACGCGTTCATTGGAGCGGGGGCGTCCGATGCAGGTGACGTACATATCGCCCGGCGACATGTCGATGACCATGCATTCGTACTCTTCGTAATTCGCAAGCATCAGGCGGCCCTGCATATTGATGGGCACGCGCTGAAAAACACCCTGTTCAGGGCGCGGCGCTCTCTGCGTCTGGGCTTGCTGGAACGAGTGCATGAAAGCGCTTCTTTATAAAATGATATGCTGGGATCATTACCCGCAACACATTAACAGAAGGTTGTCTGTCTGCCCCTGATTACAGCTTCCGGAATGGGTTCCGGTTGTATCGTTCCGGGACAGTCAGCGGGCGCCTGAACCAGGACGGAACGAAGAGACGACGCGGCCGAGAATTCCGGCCAAACCCTGCTGGCGCGGCGTGCGCGGAGCGGCGGGCCAGACGCCGTCGGGTGCCCCCTGGAAGCTGCGCAACGCCCGGCAGCGATCGAGAACCAGGAAGTCGAGCGGCACGACTTCGAGCCAGGTTGCAACGGTCATCGCGGCAATGACGCCAAGCATCCGCTCGCAGTGACCATCTTCCGAGCGCAGCGGCATGAGCGCGATCTCGAAAGCGGCGCGATGGCCGGCGGTGCTATAACCGGTGGCATTGATCAGGGCAGGCATCGTGTGGCGCATGGCGCCGGCAATGGTGGCTTCGATCGTCGCGCTATATCCATCGCCGAAGAGATCCGAGAAGCTTTCGTCGCGCAGATCGCGGCCGAACAGGTCCGAAATCTTGGCTCCCGCGAGGCGGAAGGTGATGATGTCGTCGCCGCTCTTTTCGAGGATGAAAAGGCTTGGCAGGAAGTGACCCAAACTGGACGGCTCGATCTGCGACTTCAACGGCGCTTCGCCGGCGCCGCGCAAGCGGTTCCAGTAGTCGTAAACATCGATGACGGTCTGATGACGCACGGGACACCCAATCTGTTTCATTACAGTCCAGAAACGGGCCTTCATGGCCCATCTGAGGGTTACCCTGCGGGTTTCATGCCAGTTCGGAGCCGTTAAGGTTAAAGAAGGGTTTCGATTGCGCTGGCGCAGGCTTCATGGAACTGTCGCTCATCACTTCGGCAACGAAGTTCAGCACACAAGCTCATCGGGCACGGGGTCATCCCCGGGGGACGCTCGGCCGCCGTCCGGTTCTTCCGGACGGCTTTTTTTTTGCCCGGCGCTCCTGTAAGGCTTTGGCCTTCAAAGGCGAGGGCAAAGATGGACGATCAATCGGCGGGACGGCAGGTCAACGAGGAAGAACGGATTCCAAAGCGAGAGCCGATCTTCAATCTGCCGGGCATTCTCGTCGCGACGCTCGCGCTGCTCGCCATCATCTATGCCGTCCAGACGCTGGTTCTTTCCGATCAGGCTGTCGAATGGCTGCTCGTCACCTTCGGCTTCATCCCCGCCCGCTATGTCATGCCGCTTTCGGAGCAGGGGCTGGAGTGGCTCTGGAGCCCGGTGACCTATTCGCTGCTCCACGGCAGCATCGAACATATCCTCTTCAATGGCCTGTGGCTGATGGCCTTCGGTGCGCCGGTGATCCGGCGAATCGGTGTCGCCCGCTATCTGGCTTTCTGGGTTCTTTCGTCCATCGCCTCGGCTGCACTTCATGCCGCGTTAAACTGGGGCGATCCGACCTTGCTGATCGGCGCTTCGGGGGTGATTTCCGGTCTGATGGGCGCGGCCTGCCGCTTTGCCTTCCCTGCTCAGGCGCGCGCCGGCGTTCCGGCGCATCTCAATCCGCGGCTGTCGATCGCCGAGACTTTCCGCAGCCGCACCGTCATCGTCTTCACGCTGTTCTGGCTGTTCGGCAATGCGCTGATCGCCGTCGGCGTGCCGCTGATCGGTGACGGCAGCCAGGCGATCGCCTGGGATGCCCATATCGGCGGCTTCGTCTTCGGATTCTTCCTGTTTCCGCTTTTCGACCGGGCTCTACCGCCTTCGGACGAGGAGCCCGAGGAACCGGCCGTATTGCAATCTTGAGCGTTGAAGTGCACCATTCCAACTGATCCGCGCTGGGAGGAGAGACCGCCGCGGATGCCTGTGAACAGTATAGTGTTTCCACTTACGACATAGGAGGTTGTGAATGTCCAATACCGTAAAGGCCATCCTCGATCTGAAGGGCCGCGACGTCGTCACGGCCGGTCCGAACACGACCGTCGCGGAGGCTGCCAAGGTGCTTAGCCAGAAGAAAATCGGCGCGATCGTCGTGGTCGGGGTGCAGGGAAAGATTTCCGGCATCTTCACCGAACGTGACGTCGTCAATGCGATTGCCAAGTCTGGCAAGGACTGTCTCGATCAGCCGGTGGCTTCGCTGATGACATCGAAGGTTTTCCGCTGTCATGAAGAATCGACGGTCAACGAACTGATGGAGCTGATGACCAGCAAGCGCTTCCGCCATGTTCCCGTCGAAACCAACGGCAAGCTTGCCGGGATCATTTCGATCGGTGACGTGGTGAAGACCCGCATCGCGGAAGTCGAGCGCGAGGCCGAAGAGATCAAAGCCTATATTGCAGGGTGAAGAGGTTGCCGGCCGCCATCAGCCGTGGCCGGCGAACACTTCCTGCATTCTCTTGAGTTCGGGAAGCCTGATCGAGGCTTCCTCGTAGCCGCGCTCGATTGCTTCGCCGGCGCGATGGAACTCGGACAGCCCGATATCGCTGAGCCGCGGATGCAGCGAAATGTCCGGTGGATCGCCGGCGAGGCGGGCGCGCGAAATCCTGTCCTGGATGATGTTGAATGCCTGGACCATGACGCCGGTCATGCCGAGGCGCGTATAGGGCGTTTCCTCGCGCTTCTGCACTTCCTGTGCCGTCAGCCCGGCATTGTGCTTGACGACCGCCGAGCGGCCGAAGAGGTCGTAATTCAGGTTGACGGCGCAGACCAACGGCTGCTCGTAGCTGCGGCAGACGGAGACCGGGACAGGATTGACGAGCGCGCCGTCGACCAGCGTTCGGTTGTTGCTGCGGATCGGCTCGAAGATGCCGGGCAGGGCGTAGGAAGCGCGCAGCGCCGTGATCAGCGAACCGTTCGAAATCCAGACCTCGTGGCCGGTATTGACCTCTGCCGCGACGGCGACGAAGGGTCGGTCGAGATCCTCGATATTCAGCCCTTCCAGATGCTCGGCCATGCGCTTCGTCAGCCGCATGCCGCCGAACAGGCCGCTGCCGCCGATGGTGAGGTCAAGCAGGCTGGCGATGCGGCGCATGGTCAGCGAGCGGGCGAATTCCTCGAGCTCGTCGAGCTTTCCGGCGAGATAGCAGCCGCCGACAAGGGCGCCGATCGAGGTACCCGCGATCATGCCGATCTCGATACCGGCTTCATCGAGCGCGCGTAGCACGCCGATATGGGCCCAGCCGCGCGCAGCACCGCCGCCGAGCGCGAGAGCGATCTTGGCTTTCTTCTGGGGCAGGGGCGAGATAGGCGGAACGGTCATGTCGGGCAATGTGGAAGATGCACCGGAGTCGGATGTGCCAGCCTCAGAGCCTTGACGGTGCAAACTCCAGTTCAGCATGGCGTGCCTCCTCCCGGCAGAACACTGTGGTCTTCTAACTGTGTCCCTCTTCCCTTTCCAAATCGTATATAGCGGGCGAAACTGACCCAATAAGAGGCAAAATGCCCCAGTTTTGCGCTATTTCTTGTAGACGTCGGCCGGGTCGAAATGGCGCTCGTCATCGACGATGTCGAGCATCGGCTTTCCATCCTGCAGCGATACGGTGCGGTAAAAACAGGAACGGCGGCCAGTATGGCATGTCGCGTCGTGACCGGCGACCTCTACTTTCAGCCAGATGGCATCCTGATCGCAATCGGTACGGATCTCCCTGACCGTCTGGACATTGCCGGACGTTTCGCCCTTCAGCCAGAGCTTGCCGCGCGAGCGGCTGAAATAGTGGGCCTTGCCGGTCTGGATGGTGAGCGCCAGCGCCTGGGCGTTCATATGCGCCACCATCAGCAGCTCGCCGTCGTTGATATCCGTGATGATGGCGGTGATCAGGCCGCGATCATCGAAGCGGGGGGTGAAGTCCCCCGCGTCCTCAAGTTCGGATTTGTCGTCTGAAGGCGCGTTGAAGGCGAAGGGCGTCATCGATCGGCTCTCTCTATGGAGCCGGATCAGCGGCCCCGTACCATGGACATGAATCGCGCCTGTTCGGCGGGCTCGGACTTGAAGGTCCCAGTAAAGGTTGTCGTCAATGTGGTCGAACCCTGCTTCTGCACACCGCGCATCGCCATGCACATATGTTCGGCTTCGATCATGACCGCGACACCGCGCGGACGGAGCGTTTCGTCGATCGCTTTCGATATCTGCGCCGTCATGGTTTCCTGGGTCTGCAGGCGGCGGCCGAAGATCTCGACGGTGCGGGCGATCTTCGAGAGACCGAGCACCTTGCCGTCGGGCAGGTAGGCCACATGCGCCTTGCCGATGATCGGCACCATGTGATGTTCGCAATGCGAGAAGAACGGGATGTCCTTCACCAGCACCATGTCGTCATAGCCGGCAACCTCTTCGAAGGTGCGTCCGAGAACGTCTTCGGCGTCCATGTCATAGCCGGCGAAGAGTTCACGATAGGCCTTGGCGACGCGGGACGGCGTGTCGAGCAGGCCTTCGCGCGCCGGATCGTCGCCCGCCCAGCGGAGCAGGGTGCGGACGGCCTCTTCGGCTTCCTTTTGGGTGGGGCGGTTGGAATCGCGGCTGTTGTTCGGAAAATTCTTTACGATGGCGTCCATACTGTTCAAGTCTCCTGATCCGCTGTCATGCGGACCCGTCTTCGGACTCGCCACTGGTATTCCCTTCAGGAATTTTTGCACCTTTGGCAGGCTCCGGGGCTTTCGGGGCGATGGCCCTTCCGGCACGGTTTCCCAATCAAACTTACCGGGGGCCATTGCATTTTCATGGCCCTCGAACGACATACATATAGGAAGACAGCGTCTTCATGTAAGTATCCTAACACGACACGGTGTGTTTTTTGTTTAAGATACAATGGCCACCAAGCGAGCCGGTCCGCGGAACTCTGGAGCGGAATTGATCATGGACGAGATCTACAACAGCAAAATCCTAGAATTTGCGGGCAATATTCCGCGTATCGGCAGTCTCGATGATGCCGATGCCAGCGCCCAGGCGCATTCGAAGCTCTGCGGCTCCAAGGTGAAGATCTGGCTGAAGATGGACGGCGACACCGTCACCGACTTTTCCCATGACGTCAAAGCCTGCGCTCTCGGCCAGGCATCCTCATCGGTGATGGCGCGCCATGTCGTCGGCGCCACTGCCGCCGAGTTGCGCAAGGCGCGCGAGGACATGCTCGCCATGTTGAAGGCTGACGGCGAGGGGCCGGAGGGCCGTTTCGAAGAGATGCGCTACCTGCGTCCGGTCAAGGATTACAAGGCCCGCCACGCCTCTACCATGCTGACTTTCGATGCCGTCGTCGATGCGATCGGCCAGATCGAGGCAAAACGCGCCGAGATGGCGGACGCCTGAGCCGATGTGCGAATTCTGCGCCCTTCAGCATGATGACGAAGATGAAGGCGGCGCTGCGGCTCCCCCGCCGAAGGCCAAGCGTTTTTCGCGAAACTATTCGGGCCGCTTTTCGAAGACACCAGGGCGTCTGTTCGGCATGGGCTTCGTCCGCCTCTACCAGCTGACGCTTTCAGGCTTCATCGGCAATTCCTGCCGGCATATTCCGACCTGCTCCGAATATGGCTACGAGGCGATCGCACGGCATGGCCTGTGGGCCGGGGGCTGGATGACGCTGTTTCGCGTCGGGCGTTGCGGCCCGGGCGGCACGAGCGGGCTCGACCCGGTGCCCGAGGCGCTAGAGACACGGTTCCATTGGTGGACGCCGTGGCGCTACCTGGCGTTTGGCCGGAAGGTCGCATGACGACTTATGTCGCGCTGCTGCACAGCATCGTAATAGCCCCCGGCAAGCGGGTGGTGATGGCGGATTTGCGCGACATGGCATCCTCGCTCGGCTACCGCAATCCGCGCACGCTGGTTTCGACCGGCAATATCGTCTTCGAAACGCCGGAGTCACCACTTGGTGAAATAGAAGCCAAGCTGGAAGCCGCCTTTCGCGAAAGGTACGGCAAACCGGTCGATATCATTGCTCGAACGGGCACGAGCTGGCAGCGGCTGGCGCGATCGAATCCGTTTACGGATGGCGAGGGCAGTCAGGTGATCATCCGGGTGATGCGCACAGCGCTTGAGCGGACGGCATTCGAAAAACTGAAGCCCTATGCCGATCCGAGCCAGCGGCTGGCGCTTGTCGATGGCGATCTCTGGATCGATTTTGCCGGGAAGCCGAGCGAATGGAAGCTGTTGTCGGCGCTGACGACCAAGCGGATGGGCGTCGGCACGCTGCGCAACTGGAACACCGTGCGCGGCCTTGCCGATCTGATCTAGCAACCCGCTTATCCTTTACTAAAAGACCAAATCCGACTATCACGCGGCAGCGCTTGCGTACGGACGCTCTCGCTTCATTTGCAACCACCCGCATTCGTTGGCGGGACTGGACAAGGAGAATATCGATATGTCCCAATCCGTTTCCCTGACTTTCCCTGATGGCAATGTGCGCGAGTTCGCGGCCGGTACGACCGGTAAGGACGTTGCCGAATCCATTTCCAAGTCGCTGGCCAAGAAGTCTGTCGCGATCGCGATCGACGGCGTTGTGCGCGACCTGTCCGATCCCGTCGTCGACGGCAAGATCGAGATCATCACGCGCAGCGATGAGCGCGCGCTGGAGCTGATCCGCCACGATGCCGCCCACGTCATGGCCGAAGCCGTGCAGGAACTCTGGCCCGGAACGCAGGTCACCATCGGTCCGGTGATCGAGAACGGCTTCTATTACGACTTCGCCAAGAACGAGCCCTTCACGCCTGACGATCTGCCGAAGATCGAAAAGAAGATGAAGGAAATCATCGCCCGCAACGCGCCTTTCACCAAGCAGGTCTGGTCGCGTGAAAAGGCGAAGGAAGTATTTGCCGCCAAGGGCGAGCAGTACAAGGTCGAGCTCGTCGATGCGATTCCTGAGGGACAGGACCTGAAGATCTACTATCAGGGCGACTGGTTCGACCTCTGCCGCGGCCCGCATATGGCGTCGACCGGTCAGATCGGCACGGCCTTCAAGCTGATGAAGGTTGCCGGTGCCTACTGGCGTGGCGACAGCAACAACGCCATGCTGTCGCGCATCTACGGCACGGCTTTCGCCGAGCAGTCGGAACTCGACAACTACCTGCATATCCTCGCCGAAGCCGAGAAGCGCGATCACCGCAAGCTCGGCCGCGAAATGGACCTGTTCCATTTCCAGGAAGAGGGTCCGGGCGTCGTGTTCTGGCATGGCAAGGGCTGGCGGATGTTCCAGTCGCTGACCGCATACATGCGCCGCCGCCTGGCCGGCACCTATGAAGAGGTCAACGCGCCGCAGGTTCTCGATGCCTCGCTCTGGGAGACCTCCGGTCACTGGGGCTGGTACCAGGAGAACATGTTTGCGGTGAAGTCGGCCTATGCCTTCACGCATCCCGAGGACAAGGAAGCGGATAACCGCATCTTCGCGCTGAAGCCGATGAACTGCCCGGGTCATGTGCAGATCTTCAAGCACGGCCTGAAGTCCTACCGCGAGCTGCCGATCCGCCTTGCCGAGTTCGGCAACGTGCACCGTTACGAGGCCTCGGGCGCTCTGCATGGCCTGATGCGCGTGCGCGGCTTCACGCAGGACGACGCGCATGTGTTCTGCACCGACGAGCAGATGGCGGCGGAATGCCTGCGCATCAACGACCTGATCCTCTCGGTCTACGAGGACTTCGGCTTCAAGGAGATTGTCGTCAAGCTCTCCACCCGTCCGGAAAAGCGCGTCGGCACCGATGCCCTCTGGGATCGCGCCGAAAGCGTGATGATGGACGTGCTGAAGACGATCGAGGCGCAGTCCGAGGGCCGCATCAAGACCGGCATCCTGCCGGGCGAGGGCGCCTTCTACGGTCCGAAGTTCGAATATACCCTGAAGGACGCCATCGGCCGTGAATGGCAGTGCGGCACGACGCAGGTCGACTTCAACCTGCCGGAACGCTTCGGTGCCTTCTACATCGACAGCAATTCGGAGAAGACCCAGCCGGTGATGATCCATCGCGCCATCTGCGGCTCGATGGAGCGCTTCCTCGGCATTCTGATCGAGAACTTCGCCGGTCATATGCCGCTCTGGATCGCGCCGCAGCAGATCGTCGTCGCGACGATCACCTCGGAAGCCGACGGCTACGGCCAGGAAGTTGCCGATGCGCTACGTGACGCCGGTCTGAACGTATCGACCGACTTCCGTAACGAGAAGATCAACTACAAGGTCCGCGAACATTCCGTAACGAAAGTTCCTGTGATCATCGTCTGCGGCAAGAAGGAAGCGGAAGAGCGCACCGTCAACATCCGCCGTCTCGGCAGCCAGGAACAGACCTCGATGACGCTCGATGCGGCGATCGAGAGCCTGACCTGGGAAGCGACGCCGCCGGATGTGCGCCGCAAGATCGAAGCGAAGAAGGCCAAGGCTGCCTGATCGCTTCCGGTTGAAGCAAACAGATGAAAAAGGGGCGGCGCTCGCGAGAGGGCCGCCCCTTTGATTTTCATATTCCGAGAACGGTGACGCTTGGCGGCGTGAAATCCTTGATCCCCAACTTCGGCCAATCGCATTTGCGGTCAAACTTGGCCTTCGATACCGTCCGCATGCATTTCGGGTCGGTCTTGAAGGCATATCCGGGCAAACTGACGTACTTGACACTCGGCGCACAGAGCGCGAGCGCGATACACATCGTCAATGCCGCGCAGATGGTCCGCATGGGACACCTCCTTCGTTCGGCATGACTTCTCGATACGGAACCCCTCCGTACGCGCAACCATCGCATGTCCGGATACAGGCTTCCATTCGCCTAATCGGATGCGGCGACGCGGGGCGCGGGCTATGCGCCGCTCATCGGGATGGGCGAGGGGAATGCTCCGTTCAGACGAGGCAAACGGCCGGTCAGTCGGCGTCTGCGCCGTCCGATCCACTGCTCGGAACGAGCTGGTCGTAGGACGGGAGCGGTGCCTGGGCGGAGTTCTGCGGTGGCTCGCCCGCAGCCGCCGGCTGCGGCTCGGGCTGGACGGTGGTCGCAGCGCTATCCGGCTCCTGCGGCTGAACGTCCTTCATGAGAACTTCGACATCGGTATTCTTGCCGGCGGCGACCTTGAAGTCGCGCTGATAGATCTTGTCCTTGTTGCGGGCGACGGCGGAATATTCGCCCTCGGCCAGAACCATCGTCGGGAAGGCGCTGACGCTTTCGCCGACGCTGTCGCCGGCCGCCGTCAGGATCGACCAGGCGGTATCGGCGATCGCTTCGCCACCGGCTTCGGAGACGAGCTTGAAGGTGATCTGCGCGGCGCGGTGCTGGATCGTCGCCTCGGTCAACTTGCCGGCCTCGACCTGGATATCGGCGCGGATGACAGCATTGACGTCCCCATACTCGGAGACGACGTGATAGGTGCCGGCGTTGAGGCGCACGACGGTGTTCGGCGAAACGTCGGCCATGACGAGGCCGCGCTCGCCGTCGTCGCGCACTTCCGAGGAATAGATCGAGAAGCTCAATTGCTCCGGGCGGATGCGAACGTCGGAACCGGAGACGGCATTGAGCAGCAGGCCACCGGCATCGAGCACCATGACCTGCTTGTCGACGGCGCCGCTATCGGGAACGTTGACCTTCTTGGTGACGCCGGCGCGGCCGAAGGAGACGTTGACGAAATAGTCGCCGGGCGCGAGCTGGAAGGCGGCCGAGCCGCCCTTGGCGCTGGCGATCAGCGGCAGCTTGCCATCGGCACCGGCAATCGGGCTGAAGACATACCAGGAAAGACCGTCCTCGACCGGCTGGCCGTCGGCGGTCAGCTTGGCCTCCATCGGCACTTCATGCAGCAGCGCGCCCGGAGGTGTCGTGCCCGGCGCGATGAAGGCGTTGAGCTTCGGCATCTTGGACGTCGTGTCGAGCTGCTTGAAGTCCTTGAACGCCTCCTGCGCGCCTGCCGAAAACGGCGAGGCGATCACCAGTGCGAGCGCAAGGGCGAGCCGCGCGAAGGGCAAAATGCCGGTCATGTGTTTCCTGGACAGATTGACTTTAGAAATCACAGGGGCCACTTCAAGACCAACCCGATGGCAAATTCAAGACCCATCCCCCTCGCTGTCCCGAAATTGAAAGTTTCTCCCGCATGAAATCCGATATCAAGCTGATCGATTACCTCAACGTGCGCCGCTCGATCCCCGCGTTCCAGATGTGCGAGCCGGGTCCGGAGAAGGCCGAGATCGAGGAAATCCTCCGCCTGTCGTCGCGCGTTCCCGATCACGGCAAGCTCGCTCCCTGGCGCTTCATCGTCTATCGCGGCGAAGAGCGGGTGCGGATCGGCGAAGAGCTTCTGAAGCTGGCGCTGGAAGCCAAGCCGGATCTTTCCGAAGAGATGATCCAGGTCGAGCGCTCGCGCTTTACCCGCGCCCCCGTTGTCGTCGCGATCGTCAGCAAGGCCGGCCCGCATTTCAAGATCCCGGAATGGGAGCAGGTGATGTCGGCAGGCGCACTTTGCCTCAACGTCATCTTCGCCGCCAATGCGCATGGCTGGGTGGCAAACTGGCTGACGGAATGGTTCGCCTTCGACGAGCGCGCCTATCCGCTGCTCGGCGTCCAGCCGGGCGAGAAGATCGCCGGCTTCATTCATATGGGCTCGTCCGAGTTTCCGCCGGTCGAGCGGCCGCGTCCGGAACTGACCGAGACCGTCACCTGGGTCGGCGGAGACGCGTGATGTTCTACCCCACCGACACCAACAAGCATGGGCTGGCGCACGATCCCTTCAAGGCGATCGTCGCGCCGCGGCCGATCGGCTGGATCGGCACCAAGGGCACGGATGGTTCGCTGAACCTCGGCCCATATTCCTTCTTCAATGCGATTTCGGATCGCCCCAAGCTGGTGATGTTTTCTTCCAGCGGGCGCAAGCACAGCCAGCAGAATGCCCGCGAGACCGGTGTCTTCACCTGCAGTTTCGTCAGTCGCAATCTCGTCGACCAGATGAACCTGTCGTCCGCGACCGTACCTTATGGCGTCAACGAGTTCGAATTCTCCGGGCTGACGGCCAAGCAGGGGGAGATCGTCGACGCGCCCTATGTCGCCGAGGCATTTGCCGTCCTGGAGTGCAAGGTCACAGAGATCATCGAGCCCAGGGGCCTGTCCGGTGAGCCCTCCGAGAATGTCATGGTGATCGGTGAAGTCGTCGGCATCCACATCGATGAGACGATCATCCGCGAGGGCCGTCTCGACATGGCGATCGCCCGGCCGGTGGCTCGCATGGGCTATATGGACTATGCCGAAGGCAGCGACGTTTTCGAACTCATCCGCCCGAAGACGCCCTGACGCGGCATGCGCAAGGGTTAATGAATATGGTGAACCAATCATAAACCATTTGCCGGTAGCGTTCTCAGAACAAGAGGGACGTGAAGGAATCACGTTCCGCAGACTGGGGCGTAATGGTGATTGTAGAGGCATTCCTTCGCTGGGTCGAAACCGCCAAGTCCGGTGACCGGGCACGAGCGGCCAGCGCCCTTGGCCGGGCCTATCTCCAGTCCGAGATGCAGCCTGAAGAGCGTAAGGCCGCCGAGATGGCGATGACCTTCCTGCTCGACGATCCCTCGCCGAAGGTTCGCCTTGCCCTTGCCGAAGCGATCGCCTGGTCCGGCGAGGCGCCGCGGTCGCTGATCCTGGCGCTTGCCGAAGACCAGCCCGAAATTGCCTGCCATGCCGTTACCTGCTCGCCGCTCTTGACTGATGCCGATCTTGTCGATCTGGCCGGTCGTGGCAGCGACGTGACGCGCATGCTGATCGCTGCCCGCAGCGCCTTGTCGCGGGCCGTCTGCGCCGCCCTTGCCGAAGTCGGCGGGGAGGAGGATGTTCTCTGCCTTCTGGAAAACGAGGGAGCAGCGATTGCGCCGCTTTCCCTGAAGCGTATTGCCGAACGGCTCGGCGACTGCTGCGATATCCGCAATCTGCTGCTCGATCGCGACAGCCTGCCGGCCGATGCCCGCCAGCTTCTGACTCAGCATGTCAGCAATGCGCTTGTGGCGCTGCCGCTCGCGCAGGCCGCCATCGGCATCAACCGCCTGCAGCGTATCAGCCGCGAGGCGACGCAGTCTGCCGTCGTGTCGATCGCCGGAGAGATCCAGCCGCGTGAGATTGACGACCTTGTGGAGCATCTGCGCGTCCACGGCCATCTGACACCGTCCTTCCTGATGCATGCGCTATGCTCTGGGAAGGTCGATTTCTTCGCGGGCGCCGTCGTCAACCTGACGGGCTGCAGTGAAAAGCGGGTCCGCTCGATCCTGGCGACTGGCCGTATGCATGCGGTCCGGGCTCTCTACGAGACCGCGGGGCTGACGCGCGAGATCAGCACCATTTTCGTCGAGGCGACGCTGCTCTGGCGCGAGGCGTCGCGCAAGGCTTCGGGTACGATGCTTTCGACGATCTGCGGACGGCTGCTCGAACGCTTCCGCCATCACGGCGCCCATGACGCCGTCAAGGAGCTGCTCGACATGGTCGAGAAGCTGCACATCGCCGAGCAGCGTCAGTCGGCGCGCGCCTATGCCTCTCAGGCAGCGCTTGTCGCCGCCTAGTCGGTCAGCCGCTGGGCGACCCAGGAATATCCATTCGAAACGAAATGAACGGGCTTGGCGAGTGTCGCCTTGATGCCTTCTCCTGTCGGCAGGCCAGCGCGGACGCGCTCGGCAACCCTTACAGCGTAGGCGCGAAGGCCGGTGGGCTGCGGCTGTTCGGCGGCTGGAGCCGCGGCCGTTGCCTGCGCTTCAAGCTTTGCCGTCTCGGGAGCGGTTACGGGCTTGGGTTCCTCGCAGACGGCGATAACCGTCGGATACTTGGCGTTCGTGAAGCCCTTCAGCTGCTTTTCCGATTCGGCATCGCACATCGCCACCGTCTGCCAGTGCTTGTCGACCGTCGCCACGTAATTGCATTGAGTGACGGAATCGTTGCACCCGAAGATGGTCATGGCGATGAGGACGGCTTGCATATCCGGGATCCCTGGCTATTGAAACTGATGATCTTAGACGTTCCAATTCCAACGGAATAAAGGCGGCTGCATTACCATTTCGTCATGCAAGCCAGCCGCGAAAGCAGGAGCCGCATGACCGTTACCATCGCCCTCGAATCGCCGCGCCAGCCTGAGGTCGTGCGCCTGCTCGACCTGTCGGATGCCTATGCGGCCTCGCTCTATCCGGCCGAGAGCAACCATCTCGTCGATCTCTCGACGCTGGAGAAGCCTTCGGTGAGCTTCTTCGTGGCGCGCCATGACGGCGCTGTCGTCGGCTGCGTGGCGCTCGTCGAGGCGGGTGACGGCACCGCCGAGATCAAGCGAATGTTCGTCGATCCGCAAGCGCGCGGGCTGCGCGTGGCGAGCCGGCTGATGGATGAACTCGAGACACAGGCAAGGAGGCGCGGGCTCGGCGCAATCCGGCTCGAGACCGGCATCCGCCAGCCCGAAGCGATCGGGCTGTACCGCAAGTATGGCTATGTCGAGATCGAACCGTTCGGGTCCTACCAGCCGGACCCGCTCAGCCTTTTCATGGAAAAGCGGCTCGGCTGATCAGCCGTCGGCAGCCCGCTGCGAAGGCGGCGCCTGTTCGTCGATGATGATTTCGGGGCCGGTGCCGCTCTGATCCGAGGTGCGGACCTCGTGCATCCATTCACGCCAGATGGCGACCAGAAGCGCCATCAGCACCGGGCCGATGAAGAGGCCGAGGAAGCCCATGGTTTTCACGCCACCGACGAGACCGAAGAAGGTCGGCAGGAAGGGAAGCTTGATCGGGCCGCCGACGAGCTTGGGGCGGAGTGTCTTGTCGACGATGAAGAGTTCGACGCTGCCCCAGATGAAGAGCCCGGCGCCGGCGAAATGCGAGCCGCTGGCGACGAGATAGACCGAGACCAGCGTGAAGGAGAGCGGCGCGCCGCCCGGGATCAGCGCCATGATGCCGGTGAGAACGCCGAGCGTGACGGGCGAGGGGACGCCGGCGATCCAATAGGCGATGCCAAGCACGATGCCTTCGCCGATGGCGATGAGCGTCATGCCCATGACGGTCGAGCTGATCGTCGCCGGCACGACGCGGGAAATCCGCTCCCAGCGGTTCGGCAGAATGCGCTCGCCGAGCATGTCGATCTGTTTCGAGAAGGACGCGCCATCGCGATAGACGAAAAACAACGCGATCAGCATGAAGAGCAGCGTCAGCAGCAAGTGGAACGAGGCGCCGCCGGCGGCAAGGACTGCACGATAGATGTTGCCGATATTGGCGCCGCTGACGGCCTGGATGACTTCACCCATCGAGCCGGGGCTGCCGATATATTTCGTCCAGAGCTCGTCGATATAGGGACCGGCGAAGGGCAGGGCGAGGATCCATTGCGGGGTCGGGGCGCCCATGCGGTTGGCGCGGATCGCCCAGGCGACCCATTCGCGGACTTCTCCGGTCGTATAGGTGACGGCAAAGACGATCGGGATGACCAGGAACGTGACGATCAGGATGATCGCCACCGTCGCCGCAACGGTGGTATTGCCGCCGACGCGGGCCAGCAGCTTGCGATAGAGCGGCCAGCTGGCGAAGCCGATGACCAGCGCGGCGAGAACCGGAACGACGAAGCCGTAAAAGAAATAGACGCCGGCCGCGACGATCAGAATCAGAAGCCAGCGGGCAGCCGAAATCGAGGGAATGAGAGGCGTGCGGGCAGGCGCGGACGGACCAAGCCACCGCGGCTCGCCTGGCAGTTTGTTTTTATTCGAGAGGCTCACGTCGTTCCCTGCTTTTCTTCTCAACCACGGATATGGGCCATCGTGCCACCGGACGCAAGCATTTCGGCCAGGAAATACCCGTTGATCCGGTCGCGCCAAGGACCATGCCGCGGTTGGCATAGCGCTTCGTGCTGAAGGCAGTGTGACGGCAATTTCCTGCCAGAGTGTTGATCGCCGGACAAAAGATCATGCAGGCTATGCAACGAGAAATCGCAACGGCATGGAAACGCCAAACGAAAACAGCGCGACGGACAGAACCGTCGCGCCGTTTCGAGAGCCCTGAAGGCTATGTCTCAGATGTCGAGATTATCGGCGAAGGCGGCGCGATCCTGGATGAAGCGGAAGCGGGCTTCCGGCTTCGTACCCATGAGATCGTCGACGGCCGTGCGTGTACCCTCGAAATCGACTTCGTCGATCAGCACGCGCAGCATCGTGCGCTTGCTCGGATCCATCGTCGTTTCCTTGAGCTGTGCCGGCAGCATTTCGCCGAGACCTTTGAAGCGGCTGATCTCGACCTTCTTGCCCTTGAACTCTGTGGCGATCAGTTCGGCGCGATGGGCGTCGTCGCGAGCATAGGCCGACTTGGCGCCCTGGCTGATCTTGTAGAGCGGCGGAACGGCGAGAAACAGGTGACCGCCGCGCACGAGCTCCGGCATTTCCTGGTAGAAGAAGGTGATCAGCAGCGAAGCGATATGCGCGCCGTCGACGTCGGCATCGGTCATGACGATGACGCGCTCGTAGCGGAGATCTTCCTCACGGTATTTCGAGCGGGTGCCGCAGCCGAGCGCCTGGACGAGGTCCGACAGCTGCTGGTTGGCACCCAGCTTTTCGCGGCCGGCGCTGGCGACGTTGAGGATCTTGCCGCGCAGCGGTAGGATCGCCTGATTGGCGCGGTTGCGCGCCTGCTTGGCGGAGCCACCTGCCGAGTCACCCTCGACGATGAAGAGCTCGGCGCCCTGGGCGGTGTTCTGCGAGCAGTCGGCAAGCTTGCCGGGCAGGCGCAGCTTGCGCACGGCGGTCTTGCGGTTGACTTCCTTTTCCTTGCGGCGGCGAAGGCGCTCTTCGGCGCGCTCGATGACCCAGTCGAGCAGCTTGGCCGCCTCGTTCGGGTTATCGGCGAGATAGTGGTCGAAGGGGTCGCGGAGCGCGTTTTCGACGATGCGCTGGGCCTCGACGGTCGCCAGCTTGTCCTTTGTCTGGCCGACGAATTCCGGCTCGCGGATGAAGACCGAGAGCATGCCGACGGCCGAGATCATCACGTCATCGGTGGTGATCTGCGCGGCGCGCTTGTTCTGCGTCAGGTCGGCATAGGCCTTGAGGCCCTTGGTGAGCGCGATACGAAGACCCGCCTCATGCGTGCCGCCTTCGGGCGTCGGGATGGTGTTACAGTAGGAATGGACCTGCGGGTCGCCGCCATACCAGGTGATCGCCCATTCGAGCGAACCATGGCCGCTTGCCTTCTCCGACTTGCCGGCGAAGATCTCGCGGGTGACGGTGAATTCCTTGCCCATCGTCGCCTGGAGATAGTCCTTCAGGCCACCGGGGAAATGGAAGACCGCCTTGTTCGGAACATCAGACCCCTCGGGCAGAACGCCGTCGTCACAGCTCCAGCGGATTTCGACACCGCCGAAGAGATAGGCCTTGGACCGCGCCATGCGGAAGACGCGGGCGCCATCGAACTTGGCATGATCGCCGAAGATCTGCGGATCGGGATGGAAGCGGACGCGGGTGCCGCGGCGGTTGTGAACATCGCCGAGATCCTCGAGCCCGCCCTGCGGCAGACCGCGCGAGAAGCGCTGGCGGTAGAGTTTGCGATTGCGGGCGACCTCGACTTCCAGATCATCAGAAAGCGCGTTGACGACCGAAACGCCGACGCCGTGCAGACCGCCCGATGTCTCGTAGGCCTTGCCGTCGAACTTACCGCCGGCATGGAGCTTAGTCATGATGACTTCGAGCGTCGACTTGCCGGGAACCTGCGGATGGTTCTCGACCGGGATGCCGCGGCCGTTGTCGGTGACGGTCAGGTAACCCTGGAGATCGAGATGAACCTCGATGAAATTGGCGTGACCAGCAACCGCTTCGTCCATCGCGTTGTCGATGACTTCTGCAAAGAGGTGGTGCAGCGCCTTCTCGTCGGTGCCGCCGATATACATGCCGGGGCGCATGCGCACCGGTTCAAGGCCCTCGAGGACGCGGATCGACGAGGCGCCGTAATCGTCGCCATTCGATGTTGCCGGGGCAGGGCGTGCCGTTGCCGCGGGGGCCGCGGCAGGGGCGGGAGCTGGCTTGGGTGCCTCTTCCTGCTTGGGCGCGAGAGGCATTCCGGAGAAGAGGTCGTTGCTGTCTTCCATGGAGTCGTTCAGATCGTCAATCCTGTTCGGGCGGCACGTCCGCCGGGGCGTGACCCAAAATCACCGCATTTGATGTCACGTTTGCGAATCAGGCAGATTTTGCCAGAAAGCGCCTCGTTACGCGACGCCGCCCGATTTGGCGGAATTCTCTAGAATTGGTTTGCGTTGCCGGGCGCGGAATGGCAAGCGGACTTATCTCTGAGGAAACCGCTCGCATGAAAATGTCCACAAGTCATTGCATGATTATCACCGCAATTGCGGCCTTTTTGCTGTCCGGCACCATAAGCAGTGCTTCGGCGGACGCGCTGCCGCCCTACAAGGACGAGCTGTTTTCGGCGCAGACTGTGATGCAGACGTCAGATAACGGCGCCTTCGAAACCATCAATTACGACGAAATGCGCGATATCAACGGCCGCGACCAGATCCCGGAGCAGCGGGTCCAGCAGAAATATGTGTCGCTCGGCATCCGCAAGCTGCAGCAGGACGAAACCTTGTCGCTCAACGGCCACAGGCTGGATGTCACCAGGGTGGGACCGACTGACAATGCAGCCTTCACCGTGATCTTCATTCACGGCCGCGACGGCACGCGCCGGCTCGGCGCCAACGACTTCACCTTCGGCGGCAATTTCAACCGGGTGAAGAACCTCGTCGCCGGAAATGGCGGGACCTATTATTCGCCGACGGTCAGGACTTTCGACAGCGACGGCGTTGCCAACATCGTCGAACTGATCCGCTATGCCAGCGAAAAGTCGGGCGGGCGGCCTGTGATCCTCTCCTGCGCCTCGATGGGCAGCCAGATCTGCTGGGGCGTCACCCGCGATGCGGCGAGCGTCAAGCGGCTGAAGGGCATGCTGATCATGAGCGGCGTGACCGATCCCGATTTCACCAAGAGCGCCTTCTACAAGGCCAAGCTGCCGATGTATTTCGCCCATGGCAGCCGCGACCCGGTCTATGCAGCGACCGACCAGCAGGGACTGTTCGAGGCGCTCTACAAGTCCAAGTATCCGACGCGCTTCACGCTGTTCGATACCGGCAACCACGGAACGCCGATCCGGATGATCGACTGGCGCAAGGTGCTGAACTGGATTCTCGCTTCTTAGGCAAATCGGCGAGCCGATTTTAAGCATTCTGCACGCGAAACCGTCTTTTTCCCTTACGTAAGGGGCGGAAAGCTTTTCATTCGCTGCTGCTTTTGCTAAGGCCGCAGCATACCGGAAAAATGTGGAAGGCTTGGCATGACACCTGACGTGCGTCCGCTCGTGGCGGGGAACTGGAAAATGAACGGTACCCGCGACTCCCTCGATCAGATCAAGGCGATCGCAGAAGGTGTCAAAGGCCCGCTCTCGTCGAAGGTCGAAGCGCTGATCTGCCCGCCGGCGACGCTGCTCTACGTGGCGACGGCGCTCTGCACCGACAGCCCGCTGGCGATCGGCGCGCAGGATTGCCACCAGAAGCCGTCAGGCGCCCATACAGGTGATATTTCCGCCGAGATGATTGCCGATTGCTTCGGCACCTACGTCATCGTCGGCCACTCCGAGCGCCGCACCGACCATGCCGAGACCGACCATCTGGTGCGCGCCAAGGCTGAAGCTGCTTTTGCGGCCGAACTGACGGCGATCATCTGCATCGGCGAGACCGCCGACGAACGCAAGGCCGGCCAGACGCTCGATATCATCAAGCGCCAGCTTTCGGCCTCGGTTCCTGAAGCGGCGAATGCCGAGAATACCGTGATTGCCTATGAACCCGTATGGGCGATCGGCACCGGCCTGACGCCGACTGTCGAGGACGTAGAGAAGGCGCATGCCTTCATGCGCGCCGAACTGACGGCGCGCTTCGGCGCCGAAGGCAAGAAGGTGCGCATTCTCTATGGCGGCTCTGTCAAACCTTCGAACGCGAAGGAGCTGATGGGCGTTGCCAATGTCGACGGCGCATTGATCGGCGGCGCGAGCTTGAAAGCGGCCGACTTCCTCGCCATCTACGGCGCATACAAGGAACTCACTGCCTAAATCTGAGCTAAGGGCTTGGAATAGGCGAACGCCTCATGTAAAGAGCGCCAGATTTTTATTCGATGCCCGCCGTTTGCGGGCAGGACTGGACCCATGCAGACCGTATTGATTGTCATCCACCTCATGATCGTGCTGGCGCTTGTCGGCGTGGTGCTCATCCAGCGTTCGGAAGGCGGCGGCCTCGGCATCGGCGGCGGTTCCGGCTTCATGTCGGCGCGCGGCACGGCCAATGCCCTGACCCGCACGACGGCGATCCTGGCGACCCTGTTCTTCCTGACGTCGCTCGGCCTCGGCATTCTGACGCGCTACCAGGGTAACCCGACCGACATTCTGAACCGTATTCCGGCAACGAGCGGTCAGGGCAACGGCATTCTCGATTCGCTGGGCGGCGGCGCAAAGCCTCCGGCAAATCAGCCGGCCAATAACGGCGTTCCGAACAGCGGCGCAGCTGCTCCGGCTCCTGCAGCACCTGCACCGGCCGCTCAGGCACCGGCTGCATCGGCTCCGGCCGCTCCCGCTGCCCAGGCACCGGCTGCTACGGCTCCTGCCGCAGACGCTCCGGCTGCAACGCCGGCGCCGGCAACGCCCGCTACTCCTGCCGCTCCGGCCCAGCCGGGTGGCGTACCGACCGGACAATAAACCGGTCAGCGAAATAAACCGCCGGCAGGCCCAAGGGTCTGCCGGTTTTCTTTTGTTCAGATTTCACGCTGGCACCAAAAGTTCTGGAAAAGAATTTTTGGGCTGGTGGAATCGTTTTTGAGAAGGTATCCGGTGACTCCCATGGCGCGATACGTATTCATCACTGGCGGCGTGGTTTCCTCTCTCGGTAAAGGAATTGCGGCCGCGGCTCTCGGAGCGTTGCTGCAGGCCCGTGGTTATCGGGTGCGGCTTCGCAAGCTCGACCCCTATCTGAACGTGGACCCGGGCACTATGAGCCCGACCCAGCACGGCGAAGTCTTCGTCACTGACGACGGCGCGGAAACCGATCTCGATCTCGGCCACTACGAGCGCTTCACCGGGCGTTCGGCGACCAAGACCGACAACATCACCACCGGCCGCATCTACAAGAATATCATCGACAAGGAACGCCGCGGCGACTATCTCGGCGCCACCGTCCAGGTCATTCCGCACGTCACGAACGAGATCAAGGATTTCGTCATCGAGGGCAATGACGACTATGACTTCGTCATTTGCGAAATCGGCGGCACGGTCGGCGATATCGAAGCGATGCCGTTCATGGAAGCGATCCGCCAGCTCGGCAACGACCTGCCGCGCGGCACGGCGATCTATCTGCACCTGACGCTGATGCCGTATATTCCGGCAGCGGGCGAACTGAAGACCAAGCCGACGCAGCATTCCGTCAAGGAACTGCAGGCGCTCGGTATTCACCCCGATATCCTGCTTGTTCGCGCCGACCGGGAAATCCCGGAAGCGGAACGCCGCAAGCTCTCGCTGTTCTGCAACGTCCGCCCGTCGGCCGTTATCCAGGCGCTCGACGTCGCCAATATCTACGACGTGCCGATGGCCTACCACAAGGAAGGCCTCGACAACGAAGTGCTCGCCGCCTTCGGCATCGAACCGGCTCCGAAGCCGCGTCTCGACCAGTGGGAAGAAGTCTGCAACCGTATCCGCACGCCTGAGGGCGAGGTGACGATCGCGATCGTCGGCAAGTACACGGGTCTCAAGGACGCCTACAAGTCGCTGATCGAGGCACTGCATCACGGCGGCATCGCCAATCGCGTCAAGGTCAAGCTCGAGTGGATCGAATCCGAAGTCTTCGAAAAGGAAGATCCGGCGCCGTATCTCGAGAAGGTCCACGGCATTCTCGTTCCCGGCGGCTTCGGCGAACGCGGCTCCGAGGGCAAGATCCTGGCGGCGCGTTTCGCCCGCGAGCGCAAGGTGCCGTATTTCGGCATCTGCTTCGGCATGCAGATGGCCGTCATCGAAGCGGCCCGCAGCCTTGCCGGCGTCGAAGATGCGTCCTCGACCGAATTCGGTCCTGCCAAGGAGCCGGTCGTCGGCCTGATGACCGAATGGGTCAAGGGCAACGAGCTGCAGAAGCGCAACGCTTCGGGCGACCTCGGCGGCACGATGCGTCTCGGCGCCTACAAGGCGGCCCTGAAGAAGGGTACCAAGATCGCCGACATCTATGGCTCGACCGATATTTCCGAGCGTCACCGCCACCGCTACGAAGTCAATATCGACTACAAGGACCGGCTGGAGAACTGCGGCCTCGTTTTCTCCGGCATGTCGCCTGATGGCGTGCTGCCCGAGACGATCGAATATCCTGACCATCCCTGGTTCATCGGCGTTCAGTACCACCCGGAACTGAAGTCCCGCCCGCTCGACCCGCATCCGCTCTTCGCCAGCTTCATCGAAGCGGCAACCGAGCAGAGCCGCCTGGTCTGATTTTGCAAAGGCCGCCTCGTTCATTCGAGGCGGCCTTTAAAATATGATGACCGCCGCTATCTTGGGCGGCATGAGTTCTCCCCGCACCACTACCGTCTCACGCGTCATCAAAGCTCCGCCGGCCGCGATCTATGCGGCATTTCTCGATCCCGATGCCGTCGCCACCTGGTTGCCTCCCGGGGACATGCGTGGCGTCGTCCATGCCTTCGAGGGACGGGAAGGCGGGGCGTTCAGCATGTCGCTGATCTATGCCGACGATGAGGGCGAGATGACCGGCAAGACGTCGGAGAAGACGGACCGTTTCTCCGGTCGGTTCGCCAGGCTCACTCCGGATACGCTCGTCGTGTGGGCGACGACCTTCGACAGTGCCGATGCCGATTTTTCTGGTGAGATGATCGTCAGCACGCACTTACTCGCCGTCAGTGATGGCACGGAAGTGACGATGGTGACGGAGAACATTCCACCGGGTATCCGTCTCGAAGACAACGAGATGGGCTGCCGGGAAACGCTGCAGCAGCTCGCCGACTATCTCGGCGATTGACGAGGGATTTCGGCCTGCGGGCGTGGAGGGGTTCACAGGCGCAGCCGGAGATGGTAGAAACTTGAGTATCAGCCGGGCTTTCCCGGCATGAAGCGACCCATGGGGAGATCGTTTGATGAAAACCAACGGCACCGGAAACAACCGCTGAACAGCGTTGCCGTTTGGGCTGCCTGTTCGGTCCATCATCAAATGACATCATCCTGCCCCATGGAGGGCCTTCATGTTTCGTCGCTTCGAAGAGCTGACCGATCCTTTCCAATCCCATGCCGATGAAACGCCGCCTCGCCGCGTCTGGCCGTTCATCTTCTCAACGCTGAAGCCGCTGCGCGGCACTGTCGCCGCAAGCTTGGCGCTGACGGCCATCGGCGCCATCCTCGAGGTCTGGCTGATCGGCTATTCTGGCCGTCTGGTCGATACGCTGGCCGCTATCCGCCCCGATGAGCTCTGGGAGCGCCACGGCAGCGAACTGATGTTCGCCGCCTTCCTGCTGCTCGTTGTCCGCCCGGGCACGGCAGTGCTCAACGAGGGGCTCGACGATATCGTCTTCCGGCCGAACGCGGTGGCGATGATCCGCTGGCGTGCGCTCCGGCATGTCAAACGGCAGTCGGTCGGATGGTTCCAGAACGATTTCTCAGGGCGCATCGCCTGGCGCGTTCAGGAACTGGGGAACAGTGCCACGGGCGTGGCCTACTCCGTCATTCACACCATCACCTATGTCGCGATCTATATCGCCGGCTCCTTCCTGCTGATGGCTTCGGTGGATATCAGGCTGGTCATCCCGATGCTGATCTGGGTGGGCCTCTATTTCGCGCTGATGGCCTATATCATCCCACGCGTCAGGGAGGCGTCGCAGCGCTTCCAGGAGGCCGATTCGGCACTGTCTGGCATGCTGGTCGATACATTCTCGAATATTGATACGATCAAGCTCTTTTCGCTGGATCAGGACGAGGACCGGGACAGCAGGCGCCATCTAGACATCACCCGGCGCGCCTTCATCCGGTCGCAGGTGCTCGAGGTCACCGTCAACAGCAGTATGGTGTTTCTGAGCAGCCTGCTGATGGTCAGCCTGATCGGCTATTCGATCCTGCTGTGGCAGGCGGGAAGCGCGCCGCTCGGGATGGTCGCCGCCGCCATTGCTCTCGGCTTCCGCATCACCGCCATGGCCGAATGGCTGCTGGATGCTGTTGCTTCGCTGTTCAACCACATGGGCGCGGCGCGCGACCAGCTCAGCACAATCGCTCAGCCTGTCGACATTCCCGATGTACCTGATGCCAAGGAGTTGCGGCTCGATGGCGGGACGCTGCGCTTCGAAAACGTCAGCCATCACTATGGCAAGGGGCAGGGCGGCATCGACCGCGTCAGTCTGCATGTCGCCGCCGGAGAGAAGGTTGGGCTTGTCGGCCGCTCGGGTGCTGGAAAATCGACGCTCGTCAATCTGGCACTGCGCTTCTTCGAGGCGGAGAGCGGGCTGATCACCGTCGATGGCCAGGATATCCGCTCGGTGACACAGGAGAGCCTGCGCGGGTGCTTCAGCATGGTGGCGCAGAATGCGGCGCTGCTGCACCGTTCGGTGCGCGACAACATCGCCTACGGACGCGAGGACCTGCCGCAGGCGATGATCGAGGCGGCGGCAGCAAAGGCGCATGCCGACGGTTTCATTCCCGGCCTGCGCGATCAGCAGGGCCGCAGCGGCTATGATGCCCATGTCGGTGAGCGTGGGGTGAAACTTTCGGGCGGCCAGCGCCAGCGCATCGCGCTCGCCCGCGCCATCCTGAAGAATGCTCCGATCCTTATACTGGACGAAGCGACTTCGGCGCTCGACTCCGAGGTCGAGGCAGCGATCCAGGACACGCTCTACGATTTCATGGAGGGCAAGACGGTGATCGCCATCGCACACCGGTTGTCGACGATCGCCCGCATGGACCGGATCGTCGTGCTCGATAAAGGCCGGATTGCCGAGGAAGGCCGTCATCATGAACTGCTGGCGCGAGGCGGCATCTATCACCGGCTCTGGTCGCGCCAGTCCGGCGGCTTTCTCGGGGTCGATTCCGGAGATTGAGAAGAAGCCCGGCGCCGGAACGCCGGACTTTTGCGTCAGGCGGCTTTCGGCAGCGGGCCGACATAGAGCGAACGCGGGCGGATCAGCCGGCCGCGCAGCACCTGTTCGCGGGCATGGGCGATCCAGCCAACGGTGCGGCCGATGGCGAAGACGCCGGTGAAGGCCTCGCGCGGGAAGCCCAGCGTTTCCAACAGCAGCGCCGTGTAGAACTCGACATTCACGTCGAGCGGCCGGTCGGGCTTTCGCTCTCTGAGAATCGAGATCGCCGCGGCCTCGACGGCCTCGGCAAGCGCGACACGGTTGGCATCCACCTGACCGGTCGCCGTCAGCGGCTTCAGGGCGCCTTTGAGGGCGTCAGCACGGGGATCGCGGACGCGATAGATGCGGTGGCCGAAGCCCATCAGCCGCTCGCCGCGATCGAGCGCGTCGCCAAGCCATGTCTCAGCCTTGGCGGGCGTTGCGATCGCATCCAACATATCCAGAACAGGGCCGGGCGCGCCGCCATGTAGCGGGCCCTTGAGGGCGCTGACGGCGGCCAGCATGGATGACGTCAGTCCGGCCTGGGTGGAGGCGATGACGCGGGCTGCGAAGGTGGATGCATTCAGGCCGTGATCGGAAATCGTCACGAGATAGGCGTCGAGAGCCGCTGTCTGCTCGCGGCTCGGCTGGCGTCCCGTCAGCATCTTCAGAATGTCTGCCGACTGCGACAGGGTGGCGTCAGGCTCGATCGGACGATTTCCCTGCTGGAGCCGCAATACGGCAGGCAGGAAGACGGCGGGGGCGGCCATCAGGCGGACGGCGGTATCGACGCCATCGCCATCCTGCACGCGGGCGAGGAGGGCTCTCACGGCATCGACGGGCGGCAGTGCGAGGATCTGATTGTCGGCGGCGGCGACATGCGCGAAAACCTCTTTACGGGCCAGACCAAGGCGCTGCCGCAGCTCTTCCTCGGTGAGTGCCTCCGGCATCATGCCATCGAGCAGCAGCGTCGCCGTGCTCTCATAGGTGCTGTTCGCCACGAGGTCATCCAGCGATACGCCGCGGATGATCAGCCGGCCGGCTTCGCCATCGACATCCGACAGCTGGGTTTCGGCGGCAATGACGTCTTCAAGACCATTCTTCATCGGTGCTTCTCCTTTACCGGAGTAAAGATCGAGCCTAGATTAGTTGACGTCAATCTTGACGTAATTGATCAATGTGAGGCCCCATGTCCTGGCTTTCCGCCGACGAGGCGCTGGCGCGTCTCGGCACCAAGCCGCAGACGCTTTACGCCAATGTCAGCCGTGGCCGCATCCGCGCCAAGCCTGATCCTGCCGATCCGCGCCGCAGCCTCTATCATACCGCCGACGTCGCCCGGCTTGCCGCGCGGCATGCCGGCCGGCGCAAGAGTGAGGCCGTGGCAGCCGAGGCGATCCAGTGGGGAGACCCGGTTCTGCCCTCGGCGCTCTCGACGATTGCCGAGGGCAGGCTCTACTATCGCGGCCGCGATGCCGCAGCACTTTCGGCGTCGGCGACATTGGAGACGGTGGCGGCACTTCTCTGGGACATGCCGGGTGTGACGCTCCCGGCGGCGGCCGCCATGGAGAGGATACCCTCGATCGGTGATGCATTCAGCGCCCTTGCCGCGCGGGTGACGCATGATCTGCCGAGCCTTGGCCGCTCGCGGGCTGTATTGCGCAATGAGGCTATCTCGGTCTTTGCAACAGTCAGCGCCGCGCTGGCGCCCGGTAGAGGCGATTTCACCCACGAGAAACTCGCCGACGCCTGGGGCAATCCAGACGCCGCAGATTGCCTGCGGCGCGCCATGGTGCTGCTTGCCGATCACGAATTGAACGCGTCGACCTTTGCCGCCCGTGTCGCAGCCTCATCGGGTGCGGCGCTTTCCGCGGCAGTTCTCTCCGGTCTTTCGGCACTGACGGGTCCGCTGCACGGCGGCGCCTGGCAGGGTGTTGCCGGGCTTGCGGCGCTCGCAGAGACCGTCGGCGCCGAGGCGGCCGTGCGCCGGACGTTGTCTCAGGGGCATCCGCTTCCTGCCTTCGGGCATCCACTGTACCCGGATGGTGACATCCGGGCTTCAGAGCTCTTTGCGCATTTCGAACTGCCGCCGGTGTTCCGGGAATTGCGCCAGGCCGGTGAGGCGATGACCGGCGAGCAGGCCAATGTCGACTTTGCGCTGACGGCGATGGCGGCGAGCTTCGGCCTGCCGCAGGACGCGCCGATGGTGATCTTTGCGCTGGCGCGCACCTGCGGCTGGCTTGCGCATGCGATGGAGCAGGTCGAGGGCGGCCACCTCATCCGTCCCCGGGCGCGTTACTGTGGCCCGCCGCTTGCTGTCATCGGCTGATGCTTGCCAGGGCAGCCGCTTTTCTGCATACGGGATCAAGCTTTTGTTTTATGATGGCGAACCGGGAAACGGACCAGCCGCAAGGCGCCTCTGTATGGCGCGGTTGAGGCAGGTCTCAGCGATGTGGGGACGGATCATGGGCGTGGTTTCAGCAATCCTTCGCGGTTCCGCCGCGGCGTGCATCCTGCTTGCTCTGCCCGGCGCGGTGATGGCGCAGACCAGTGGCTGTGCGCTGCAGAATGGTGATGGCGGCCGCCGCATCCTGCGCTGCCCGGGCGGCGTTACCGTGACGGCAGAGGCCGGCGCCAGCTTCACGCTCCACGACCGCAACGGCGACGGCAGCCCCGATAGCGTGTCGTTGCGCCGCAAGGCGATTCTCGTCGATGTCGACAGCAGCCGGCATAGCGGTGGTTTCCAGGTGGTGACACCGCAGGCGATCGCCGCCGTGCGCGGCACGCAATGGGCGGTCGATGTCGGCGGTGGGCAGACTTCGGTGCTCGTCGTTCGCGGCGCTGTCGGCGTGCGCCGCCCGCAGGGTGATCCCGTGGTGCTGCGGCCGGGCGAGGGCGTCGATGTCCGCAGCGGCACGGCGCCGCTCGAGGTCCGCCGCTGGCCGGGTCCTCGCGCTGCCGCGCTTCTTGCCCGCCTCGGTCAGTAACAACCGATGCCGCGCCAGTCTGTTCTCGTCACGGCCGCATTGCTTGCCGCGGCACTCTGGGGAGCGTTCCTAGGGTCGCTGCAGCTTTCCGGCGGCGCCTCATTCCTCGATCGCCCCGAAGCGACCCTCACCGATCTGAAGAGCACGCTGATCGGGGCACGAAAGCCGCCGCCGGTCGCAACGATCGCGGCGATCGACGACCGGACCGCCGCCGAGCACGGCTATCCGCTCGACCGGGCGACGCTGGCGCAGGCAGTGACCGAGATCGCGGCGCTGAAGCCGAAGGTCATCGCGCTCGATCTGCTGTTCGTCGATCCCGGCAGCGAGGCGGGCGACAGCGCGCTGACCACGGCGCTGCGTCTCGTACCCTCGGTCATTGCCGGCGCCGCCGTCTTTCCGCAGAGTGCCCAGACCGTCGTCAGCGAGGCCAATGATCCGTTGGCGGCGATCCCGGTGGCCCAAAGCCTGCTCCTGCCGCAGAAGCGCTTTGCCGATGTGGCGGCAACAGGGATCGTCAACGTCGCGACCGACCAGACCGGCGTGCCGCGCTTCATTCCGCTGCTGTCGCGCGGCGAGGGGCGAGTCGATGCGTCCTTCCCCCTCAGGACTGCATCCCTGGCCGTCGGGCACGACCCGGCTTTCCAGCCGGGTGCCATTTCCTTCACCGAAACCCGGATCCCGACCGACACAGGACAACGCCTGCCGCTGACCTTCTATGGCCCGCGCGGCACGATCCCGACCGTCAGCATCGCCGATGCGCTGGATGGCAAGCTCAGCGGGCAGGAGATCACCGACAAGGTGGTGGTGATCGGCGCGACCGTCACCGGCGGCGGCGATGTCTTCCCGACGCCGTTCGATCCGGTTCTGCCGGGTGTCGAGGTGATGTCGACGGCGATCACGCATCTTGTGGCCGGCGACAGCATCATCCGCGACCACAATATCCGGCGGCTCGACGCGACCATCGCCGTGCTGCTGCCGCTGGCGGTCATCGGTTTGCTGGCCTGGCGCCGCAGCCTGATCGGCTTCGTGCTGATCGCGCTCTTGTTTGTCACTTGGGCGATGATCAATGTCGCAGCCTTCCGGCAGGGCTACTGGCTGAGCGCAGCGCTGCCGATTGCTGCGGCGCTTCCTCCGGCGCTGATCTTCGGCGCCGTACAGCTTTTCGCCGACCGCAGCCGTGCCCGCCATTTTGCGGCGCAGAGCGAGCTGTTGCAGCGGATCGAGGCGCCTGGTCTAGGTGAATGGCTGGCGCGCGATCCTTCTTTCCTTTCCCAACCCGTCCGGCAGAACGCGGCGGTGATCTTCATCGACCTCTCGGGTTTTACCGGCATGAGCGAGGCGGTCGGAGCGGTCGCCGTGCGCGAAATCCTGAGCGGCTTCTTCGAGCTCGTCGATGAGGAAGCACGGGCGCATGGCGGGGCAATCACCAGCTTCATGGGCGATGGCGCGATGATCCTGTTCGGATTGCCGGAGCCGCAGGCGGATGACGCGACGCGGGCGGCTGCCTGCGCGCTGGCGCTTGCCGAGCGCACGCGGACATGGCTCGCTGCCAATCCCGCCATTCCCGATGGCCGCAAGATCGGCTTCAAGATCGGTGTGCATTGCGGGCCGGTCGTTGCCTCACGTCTCGGTACGGGCAGCCGCCAGCAGATCACGGCGACGGGTGATACCGTCAATGTCGCGAGCAGGCTGATGGAAGTGGCTGCGAGCCGCGGCTCGGAGATCGCTTTCAGTGCCGCATTGGTTCACGCAGCTTCTGCCGGTGGAACGCCACCGGCGGGCGGTGTGCTGGAGGGACCATTCGAGACGCGGATTCGCGGCCGGGCCGGGGGCATCGAGGTCTGGTTGCGGCGCCAGCAGGCGGCATGATCTCGCACTTTGACTTTTTGCGCGCGAAGAGATAGGAACGCGCAACCGTCCGGCCGGGCTGATCCCGGCCAAGGCGCAGGTGCGCCTGAAAATTCCGAAAGACAGATCACATGACAGAGATTAACGGCGTCGTTCCGGCGATCGCCAAGGCGTTGTCGAAGCGCGGCTATACGACGTTGACCCCGGTTCAGCAGGCGATGCTCGACCCGGCGCTGGCCGCTTCCGACGCACTTGTTTCCGCCCAGACCGGCTCCGGCAAGACCGTTGCCTTCGGTCTGGCGCTCGCTCCGACGCTGCTCGAAGACAATGACCGTTTCGAGCCGGCCGCCGAGCCGCTGGCGCTTGTTATCGCGCCGACCCGCGAACTTGCCCTGCAGGTGAAGCGCGAGCTGGAATGGCTTTATGAAATGACCGGTGCGCTGATCGTCAGCTGCGTCGGCGGCATGGATATCCGCAGCGAGCGCCGGGCGCTGGAGCGCGGCGCCCATATTGTCGTCGGCACGCCTGGCCGTCTCTGCGATCATATCCGCCGCAAGGCGCTCGACATGTCGGCGCTGAAGGCCGTCGTGCTCGACGAGGCTGACGAGATGCTCGATCTCGGCTTCCGCGAAGATCTCGAATTCATTCTCGAAGCGGCACCGGATGACCGCCGCACGCTGATGTTCTCGGCAACGGTACCGGCGGCGATCGCCAAGCTTGCCAAGAGCTACCAGCGCGATGCCGTGCGCATTTCGACGCAGTCGGAAGAAAAGCAGCATGTCGATATCGAATATCGCGCGCTGGCCGTGGCGCCTTCGGACCGCGAAAACGCCATCATCAACGTGTTGCGCTACTACGATGCGAAGAACGCCATTGTGTTTTGCTCGACGCGCGCGGCCGTCAATCACCTGACGGCGCGGTTCAACAACCGCAATTTCTCCGTCGTCGCACTCTCCGGCGAGCTCACCCAGAACGAACGTACGCATGCGCTGCAGGCGATGCGCGACGGCCGGGCGCGGGTCTGCATTGCCACCGACGTCGCCGCTCGCGGCATCGACCTTCCGGGCCTCGACCTCGTCATCCATGCCGACCTGCCGACCAACCCGGAAACCCTGCTTCACCGCAGCGGCCGTACCGGCCGCGCAGGGCGCAAGGGCGTCAGCGCGCTGATCGTGCCGCTCAATGCCCGCCGCAAGGCCGAGCGTATTCTCGACGGCGCCGGCATTTCGCCGACCTGGGCACGCCCGCCGTCTGCCGAGGAGGTCATGCGCCGCGACGACGAGCGGCTGCTGGCCGATCCGATCCTTAGCGATGCAGACGTGCAGGACGACGAAATCCTCGTCAACCAGCTGATCGCCAACTATGGCCCCGAGAAGCTCGCAGCAGCCTTCGTGCGGCTCTACCGCTCCAACCAGTCGGCACCCGAGGACATTACCGAAGTGTCGCTCGATGGCGGTGCACGCAAGCGCCGCGACAATGCCGATGGTCCGCGCGAACCGAGCCAGAAGGGTCCGCGCGACGATTTCGGCCCGAGCGTCTGGTTCTCGCTCTCGGTCGGCCGCAAGCAGAATGCCGAGCCGCGGTGGCTGATCCCGATGATCTGCCGCAACGGCAATCTGACGAAGCGCGAAATCGGCGCGATCAAGATGCAGCCGGAAGAGACTTTCGTGGAGATCGCGGCCGACAATGCCGAAGCCTTCCTGAAGGCGCTCGGCCCGAACAAGACGATGGAACGCGGCATCCGCGTCAATCGCCTGAACGGCATGCCCGATTTCAGCAAGCCGGCCGCCGGCAAGCCGCAGGGCAAGAAGGCCTACGAGGCACGCCGCGACGACGATTTCCGCGAGGACCGGCCGAAGGCCAAGTTCAAGAAGGATTTCCAGGCCGAAGGTGCGCCCGAGCGCAGCGACAAGCCCTGGAGCAAGAAGCCCGGCAAGGGCAAGTTCGAGGGCCAGGCGAAATTCGGCGACAAGCCCAAGTTCGGCGACAAGCCGAAGTTTGAAGGCAAGCCGAAATTCGAGGGCAAGGGCAAGGGTGGCTTTGCGCCGAAGGGCAAGTTCCCCAAGAAGAAGCAGGGCTGACAACAGTGGTAACCGGCACATTGCCAGTGTGAGGCGCTGATGCCGGTCACCCCTGAAGACGCCGAAGCCTTCATCATCAGAAATCTCGAGATTCGTCCGGCACCATCGGTGCCGGATATCAGGCTTTATGCGGCGCATTCCGCAAGCCGGCTTGGCCGTCTCCCCGGTGGAGGCGGCGAGCCGCCGTACTGGGCCTATCACTGGGCCGGCGGCAGCGCGCTGGCGCGACATCTTCTCGCTCGTCCCGAATGCGTGCGTGGCCGCGACGTCATCGACCTCGGCTGCGGTTCCGGCATCGTCGCAATTGCTGCGGCCATGGGTGGGGCGCGTGTTACGGCGATCGACACGGATGCCTATGCGATCGCGGCAACGCGTCTTAACGCGGCCGCCAATGGCGTGACGCTGGAGGTGCTGCAATCCGATCTGCTCGATGGTCCGCCGCCTGCCGCCGACGTCATCCTTGCCGGCGATCTCTTCTATAACCGGGCGCTTGCTAAACGCAGCCTCGCATTCCTTCGACGCTGCCGGGATTCCGGCATCGAGGTGCTGATCGGCGATCCCGGGCGCAAGCCGCTGCCGCGCGCCAAGCTGAAGCTTCTGGCGAGTTGCGTCGTCGCAGATTTCGGGGAAGGGGAAACGGAAAGCGGCGTCTATACGCTCGCTTGAAGTGACGCCCGCCGCACGACGCGAACGGGCGCCAGCATTTGTCACACGGAGCGGGTCAGGCCGCCATCGACGCGCAGGTTCTGGCCAGTGATGTAACCGGCGCCATCAGAGGCCAGGAAGGCGATGGTGGCGGCGATTTCCTCGCTGGTGCCGTAACGCTTCATCGGCACGCTGTCGCGGCGTTCTTCGGTTGCCGGAAGGCTGTCGATCCAGCCGGGCAGAACGTTGTTCATGCGGATATTGTCGCCCGCATAGGTCTCGGCGAAGACCTTGGTGAAGGACGCCAGACCGGCGCGGAACACCGCCGAGGTCGGGAACATCGCGCTCGGCTCGAATGCCCAGGCGGTGGAGATGTTGATGATCACGCCTGATTTCTGCTTCTGCATCTGCGGCGTGACGAGCCGCGTCGGGCGGATGACGTTCATCAGATAGACATCCATGCCGCGATGCCAGTCTTCATCGGTGATCTCGAGGATCTGCGCGCGCGGGCCATGACCGGCGCTGTTGACGAGCACGTCGATGCGGCCCCATTCGGAAAGGGCACGATCGGTCAGCTTGCGCAGGTCGTCGTTCGACTGATTGGAGCCGGTGACGCCGAAGCCGCCGAGTTCCTTGGCGAGTTCTTCGCCCTTGCCCGAGGAAGACAAGATCGCGACCTTGTAGCCGTCGGCTGCCAGACGTTTCGCCGCAGCGGCACCCATGCCGCTGCCGCCTGCCGTGACCAATGCTACCTTTTCAACCGCCATACTCGCCTCCATTGCCTATGCGCGCCGGAACCCGGCGCCGCGTCCAAATAACGGGTGCCGTGATATCATTCCGGTGCCGGGAAGGCGAGAGCGGGAAACGTGGCCGGCTACATGGCGAGGCGAAGGCGCATATCCTCCGGCTCCCGGTTCCGCTCGAAGCGGACGATGAGTTCGTCGAGCGCCACGCCGATATCGGCATCGCTCCATCCCTGGCTCTTCAGCCGCAGGAAGATCTCCTGCATGCGAAGCTTCAGGAACACGGCAAGATCGGGGTCTGAATCTTTGATCGAACGCATGGCTTTACTCTGAAATCCCTTGAGACCACGGATGACGAAAGAAAAAAATGGGCTCGCCACGCGAAACACAGGCGAGCCCTATTGCCCTCGCAGGTCCGCCGACTTGCATCAGGCCGCCCGCCGAAGTGCAACGGGCATTGAATTGGAGGTTCGGAGGCGGGTCGGACGCCTCACGATCAGGTAACCATAAGACGCCGTTGGTGTCGCGTGACGTCGCCGTGACACGACCTTTGCGCGAATCAACGTGTTTTACTTGCCTGCGACTGATCCGAAACATTCCACTCTGCGTAGTTCGTGCCGCAAACACGGGAATGTTTCATGCGCCTACTGATTATCGGATTGGGAATACTGGCGATCCTCGCCTGGGCAGCGGTCTTCTATGTCACGTCGGGAGCCTTTTAGAGCGGCAGCATTTCAGGCAGGCGGCGGCGCATTTCTCCATCGCAGGACGAGAATATTTCATGTCGGCGCGTTCTTGCGCCAATTTAGATGATATGTCATCCATTGCGATATCAACGGATATGTCTCATGCCTCCCGAGCACGATAGAATTCTCGCCACCTTCGGCACGCTTGTCGGTCAGGCCGGGCGCCTCTGGCGCCGCGCCGCCGATCAGAAGCTGCAGCCGTTTGGTCTCACCGAAGCCACCTGGCTGCCCTTGCTGCGCATCTCCCGGTCGGCGACACCGATGCACCAGAAGGCGCTGGCGGCCTCGCTGTCGCTCGATAATTCCTCGGTGGTGCGGCTGATCGACAATCTGGAGGCCGCGGGTCTCGTCGAACGGCAAGAAGGGGAGGACCGCCGCGCCAAGGCGATTGTGCTCACCGAGGCAGGACGTCGCACCGTCATTGAGGTCGAGCGTGTGGCGCAGAGCGTGCGCGAAGAGGCGCTCGCTGAATTGCCGCGCGAAGATGTCGAGACGGCCTTCCGCGTGCTCGAACATATCTCAGCCGTCTTTTCCCGCCCAAGCGAGGAGCAAGTATCGTGAATTCCCATCCTGGCCGGTTGGCCGGTGCCGCGCCGCTGACATCGCCGAAGAACGTTCCGGTCTGGCTGCTGGCGCTCGTGACCTTCAGCGGCACGCTTGCCATGCACATCTTCGTGCCGGCTCTGCCGTCGGCCGCGACCGATCTCGGCGCCAGCATCGGCGAGATGCAGATGACGGTCAGCCTCTATATTTTCGGCCTTGCCGTCGGGCAGCTGGTCTATGGCCCACTCTCGGACCGCTACGGCCGCCGTCCGGTGCTGATGAGCGGGCTGGTACTCTATACGCTTGCGGGGCTCGCGGCACTCGTTTCGCCGGGTGTCCATGCGCTGATTGCCGCCCGGCTTTTCCAGGCGCTCGGTGGCTGCGCTGGCCTCGTCATCGCAAGAGCCATTGTCCGCGACACCTCGACGGCTGACGATACCGCCAAGCGGCTGGCGGTCATGAACCTGATGGTGACGGTCGGCCCCGGTCTTGCGCCGATCGCTGGCGGGGCGCTTGCGGCAACGCTTGGCTGGCGCTCGATCTTCGTGGCGCTCTGTGCGCTCGGCATTCTCAACATGCTGATGACCTGGAAGCTGGTGCCGGAGACCGGACGGCGGAATGCCGAGACCTCGGTCAAGTCGCTGAGCCGCGACTATCTCGGCCTGCTGCGCTCACCAGCCTTCGTCGGTTACGCGATCGGCGGGGGATGCGCGACGACGTCGATGTATGCCTTTACCGCATCCGCACCCTTCATCGTCATGAACGAGCTGCACCGGCCGGCAACGGAAGTGGGCATCTGCCTTGCTTTGCTGATCTTCGGCTACTGGATCGGCAGCATGATCGCCACACGCCTGATCGGGCGCTTTGCGATGAAGCGGCTGATGGTCATCTCCAACCTCGTCAGCATCGGTGCCGCACTCGCGTTCCTTGCGCTGGCGGCGAGCGGCGAACTCCAGCTGCTGCCAATGATGGCGGCGATCATGGTCTATACGATCGGTGCGGGCGTGGCTTCGCCGAATGCGCTGACGCTTGCCGTCAGTGTCAATCCGAAGGTCACCGGCTCGGCTTCCGGCCTCTATGGCGCAACGCAGATGGCTGTTGGAGCCGTCTGCACGGCGCTGGCGGGCATCGGCGGCGATCCGGGCCTGGCGGCGGCCAGTGTTCTCGTCGGCGCCAGCATTCTGGCGCAGAGCTGCTTCTGGATCGGCGTGAAGGCGAGCGACGCTACGGCAGCAGGCCGGGGCGTAGCAGCATGACAGGGCAGGGCGCACCGGCGGAAAGTGCGGGCGCATGCGGCGGACGGACGATCAGGCAATCGGCGGCCGCGAAGATCTTCATCATCGATGAATCCTGCTTGCCGAACGGCTTTGCCTGCCATGCGCCGGATGGCGATTTTGCGAGTGTGGCGCGGACATAATCCTGGCGCTGGTCGTTGGCTGCGAGCTCGACGGCCGCTTCCGCAGCGATCTCGCGCTTGACCGGCGGCAGCGAGGCGAGCTTGCGGACCAGTGGCTCGAGGAAGAGCAGCGCGCAAACCAGCGTCGAGACGGGGTTTCCCGGCAGGCCGAGAACGTGGATCTTGCCGAGGCTGCCGACCATCAGCGGCTTTCCGGGCCGCATGGCGATCCGCCAGAAATCGAGCGTCATGCCTGCGGCAACCAGGGTCGACTGAACGAGATCGTGGTCGCCGACGGATGCGCCGCCGAGCGTGACGATGACATCGGCGCCTGCCACTTCGGCCTTGCGGATCGCGGCGGTGATGGCCGCCTTGTCATCAGGGACGATCCCGAGATCGAGCACCTCACCGCCGGCATTGCGCACGAGAGCGGAAACGCCAAAGGTGCTCGACGCGATGATCTGCGACGGGCCGGGCTTGCTCCCCGGTGTCACCAGCTCGTCTCCGGTCGCAAGGATCGCGACGCGCGGCTTGCGCAGCACCTGCATCTCCGGCTGGTTCATCCCGGCAGCGACCGTCAGTCTGCTGAAATCCATCACCGTGCCGGCGAGCAACACCGGTTCGCCTTCCAGAAAATCCTGGCCGCGCGGGCGGATATGCTGGCCCTGGCGCACCGGGAATTTTGTACGCACGCCGCCATCGATCTTTTCGGCATCTTCCTGCAGAAGCACGCTGTCGGCGCCCTCAGGCACCGGTGCGCCGGTGAAGATGCGGACGGCTTCGCCCTTGCAGACCGTGCCCTCGAAGGAGTGACCGGCGGAAGAGGTACCGATGACGCGAAGCTCTGCGCCCGGCTCCGGCGCATCCTCGCGGCGCAGCGCGTAGCCATCCATGGCGGAAGCATTGAAGGGCGGTTGGGTCAGCCGGGCAACGAGATCGGCTGCCAGGACGCGGCCATCGGCCTCAGCCAGTGCCACGGTCTCATGCTCTGAAACGGGCGATGCACTGCCGAGCAGGCGGGCCTGGGCTTCGGCTACCGGCAACAGGCTGCTCATCGGCCGGCCTCCGGATGACGGAAGTCGCCGGACTTGCCGCCGGACTTTTCCAGCAGGCGGATGCCGCTGATTTCCATCGCCTTGTCGGCGGCCTTGGCCATGTCGTAGATCGTCAGGCAGGCAACGGAAACAGCCGTCAGCGCCTCCATCTCGACGCCGGTCTTGCCTGTCAGCTTTGCGGTCGCGGTGACGCGCAGGCCGGGCAGGGCGGCATCTTCCTCGATCTCGACGCTGACCTTGGTCAGCATCAGCGGATGACAGAGGGGAATGAGACTGGAGGTTTGCTTGGCGGCCATGATGCCGGCCAGGCGGGCAGTGCCGATGACATCGCCCTTCTTGGCATTACCGTCACGGATCAGCGCCAGGGTTTCGGGCGCCATCCGCACGTGACCTTCGGCCGTGGCGATGCGCGTCGTTTCGGCCTTGTCGCCGACATCGACCATGTTCGCCTCGCCGGAGGCGCCGATATGGGTCAGGCGGGGCTCGTCGCCGCTCATGTCATTCAGCCGCGATTGCAGCTTCGCCGAACAGCAGCGCGCGGGTGGCGGCCGCGACATCATCCTTGCGCATCAGGCTCTCGCCGACGAGGAAGGTGTTGATGCCGAAGGCCTGCAGGCGCTTGCAATCGGCATTGGTGAAGATGCCGCTTTCGCCGACGAGCAGACGATCGTCGGGCACCATGGCCGATAGCTGTTCGCTGACGGTCAGGCTGACTTCGAAGGTGCGCAGATTGCGGTTGTTGATGCCGACGAGCGGAGAGGAGAGCTTCAGCGCGCGCTCCATTTCCTCGGCATCGTGAACTTCGACCAGAACATCCATGCCGAGCCCGAAGGCTTCGTCCTGCAGGCGTTCGGCATCGCTGTCGCTCAGCGATGCCATGATCAGCAGGATGCAGTCTGCGCCCCATGCACGGGCTTCGTGGACCTGGTAGGTCTCGAACATGAAATCCTTGCGCAACGCCGGCAGCGAGCAGGCGGCGCGGGCAGCGGTCAGGAATTCCGGCGCACCCTGGAAGCTCGGCGTATCGGTCAGAACCGAAAGACAGGCGGCGCTGCCGTTCTCATAGGCCTTGGCAAGCGCCGGCGGATCGAAATCCGGGCGGATCAGGCCCTTGGACGGGCTCGCCTTCTTGATTTCGGCAATCAGGCCGAACTCACCGGCATCCCGCTTGGCAGCGAGCGCTTGGTGAAAGCCGCGCGGTGCCGATTGGCCGGCCTGCATTGCCTTCAGGTCGGCAAGCGAGACCTTGGCCTTGGCGGCGGCGATCTCTTCGCGCTTGTAGGTTTCGATCTTCTTCAGGATATCGGTCATCGGGCAATCCTAGTCGATATCGTTGGAAACGGCGATGAGTTTGTCGAGGGCTGCCGCCGTCGCGCCGCTATCCAGCGATTGCGTTGCGAGCGTCATGCCCTTGGCGATGGTCTCGGCCTTGCCGGCGACGACGAGCGCAGCTGCGGCATTGGCGAGCGCGACGTCGCGATAGGCATTCTTGGCACCGCCTAGCACTTCGCGCAGTGCCGCCGCGTTGACGACGCCATCTCCGCCCTTCAGGGCCGAGAGCGTGCAGGGCGATACGCCGAAATCGGTCGGCGACAGCTCGAAGGTGCGGATCTTGCCATCCTCAAGTGCTGCGACGCTGGTCTTGCCGGTCGTGGTGATTTCGTCCAGGCCATCGCCGTGGACGACCCAGACGCTCTCGGAACCCAGATCGCGCATGACTTCGGCGAGCGGCACCACCCATTGCGGCGCGAAGACGCCGAGCAGCTGGCGGCGGACGCCGGCGGGGTTGGTCAGCGGTCCCAGCAGATTGAAGATCGTGCGCGTACCGAGCTCGACGCGCGACGGGCCGACATGGCGCATCGCCGAGTGATGCTGCTGCGCGAACATGAAGCCGACACCGGCTTCCGCGATGCAGCGGCTGATCACCTCGGGGCTGATCTCCAGCTTGACGCCGAGTGCCGAGAGGCTGTCCGACGCTCCGGATTTCGAGCTCAGGGCGCGGTTGCCGTGCTTGGCGACCGGGACACCGGCACCGGCGACGATCAGCGCCGCCAGCGTCGAGATATTGTAGGTGCCGCTGCCGTCACCGCCGGTGCCGACGATGTCGATCGCATCATCGGGTGCGACGACGCGCAACATCTTGGAGCGCATCGTGGTGGCGGCGCCGACGATTTCGTCGACGGTTTCGCCACGCACCCTGAGGGCCATCAGGAAGCCGCCGATCTGCGAAGGCGTCGCCTGGCCCGACATCAGGATGTCGAAGGCCGCCTGGGCCTCCTCACGCGTCAGAGGCTCGCGGCTCGCGGCCTTGGCCAGAAGCGGCTTCAGATCGGTCATCAGCTCAAGCTCCTGCTAGCGAACGGCTGCCTGATCGGCGAGCGTCTGGTTGATCGAGGCGCCGTACTGCGTCTGCAGCAGGGTCACCATCTGGTCGAGGATATCGTCACCGGCGGCATTGGCGACGGCGGCGATCTGCGCATCCTGGTTGGTCAGCGCATCGGTCGTCGGGTCGTCGTTGACATTGGTGACCTTGAGCAGGATCTGCGTGCTAGGATCGGCGCCGACGGCGCTGGCGACGGTGTCGGCCGGACCGCTGAAGGCAGCGTTGACGGCGCGGCCGAGGACGGCATCATCTGTGCTGCGGGTCACGCCGGCCTTGCTTTCGACGGCGATGCCGAGCGGGGCAGCGATATCGGCCAGCGACTTGCCCTTCTGTGCTTCCTGCTTCAGCTCGTCGGCCTTCTTGGCGAGTTCGAGCTTCTGCTGTTCGGCTGTCCAGTCGGCAACGGCCTTGTCGCGCACTTCGGCGAGCGGGCGCTCGCGCTCCGGCGTCACTTCGCGAACATCGAACCAGACATAGCCGTCATTGCCGAGCGAAACGGCAACCGGCTGGGTGCCGACTTCAGTCTTGAAGGCTTCGCCGAGCAGCTGCTGCTTGGCCGGGATATCCTTGACCTCGTTGCCATCCTTGTCAGCGCCCGTGGCGTCGATCGCGTCGATGAGGACGGCCTTGAGCTTCAGCTCCTTGGCAATGTCTTCGAGCGACTGGCCGGCGCTGCGCATATCCTCGATATGATCGTGGACATTGATGACTTCCTGCGAAGCGTTGACCAGCGCAAGCTGCTTGCGGATGTCTTCCTTGACCTCGTCGAGCGTCTTCGTCGTTTCCGGCTTGATATTGGTGATGCGCAGGATGACCGGGCCGAAGGCGCCGTCGACTACAGGCGTCGTGCCGCCGCTCTTGGCAACGGCAAAGGCTGCGTCGGCAACGGACTGATCCGGAACCTTGTCCTTCGTGAAATCGCCGAGCAGTACGTCGGTCGCCGTCTTGCCCTGGTCGGTAACCAGCTGGTCGAACGTCGTGCCGGTCTTCAGCGCGGCGAGAGCGGCGGCAGCCAGATCCTTGTTGGCGAAGGTCAGCTGTTCGATCGTACGGGTCTCGGGCGTGCGGAAGGTTTCCTTGCGCTTGTCGAAATCTTCGCGGATCTGCTCGTCGGTGACCGTCGAGACATCGGCAATGTCGGCAGACTCGAGCTTGAGATAGGCGACCTTACGGTATTCCGGCGCGCGGTAGCGGGTCTTGACGCCATCGAACCACTTGGAGAGCACGTCGTCGGCGGGTGCCTTGATCGGCTCGATATTGGCGTTGGTGAGCAGCAGGTAATCGATGTCGCGGCTTTCCTGGCGATAGACCTTGAGCGCATCGACCAGCGTCTTCGGGGCGGTGAAGCCATTCGAGACGGCATCGACGATCTGGCTGCGGACAGCGACCTTGCTGCGCTCGTTGATGTAATCAGCCTCGCGGATACCGGCATTGCGCAGGCGCGAGGTGAAGAGCGTGCGGTCGAACTTGCCGCTGACATCCTTGAAGGCCGGATCGTCACCGATCAGCTGGGCGAGGCGATCTTCAGAGAGGCCGAGATTCATGTCTTCGGCGAGCTGATCGAGCGAAGCGCCGGCAACGAGCTGGGCGATCGTCTGCTGTTCGACACCGAAAGCCTTGGCCTGATCCGGCGTCAGGCGCATGCCGAACTGCTGGCTGAGGCTTGCCACCTGGCGCTGGTAGGCGAGGCGGAACTCGTTGACGTCCACCTTCTGATCACCAACGGTGACGACCGTCGTGCTGGAACCGCCGCTGATCAGCTCACGGGATATGCCCCAGATGCCGAAGGAGGCGACCAGAAGAAGCATGAGGAGCTTGGCGACCCAGGTCTGGGCAGCTCTTCTCAGGATATGGAACATCGAAACGCAAACCTCGCATTATATTCCGCCCATTCACGGGCAAAGCTTTCGACGTTCCTTAGAGCAAAGCACAGCGGAATTGAAGCGTTATCGGACGAAAACATGACAGTGTCCGGAATGGATTTTGCTGGGCCGCCGCCGGCAACAAAAGCGCGCATTGCCGGGAACCTTTCGCCGCCTCCATTCGTTGTTGCGGCATCCGGAAAAATAGGAGCAGACAATGGCCGAACTGAAAACCGCCTCCGCCCAATCCACAGCTGCGCGCGTCAAGGCGGAAGTTGCCGCCGATGACCTGTCCGCACAGGTAGCCGCGTTGCGCGAGGATCTGGCCCGCCTTTCCGAAAGCGTCGTGGCGCTGGGGCAGGGAGCAAAGACCGCCGTTGCCGACGAAGCTTCTGTGATGACGGAAAAGGTACGCGACAAGGTGCGCGAGGAGCCGATCTTCGCTCTCGCCGTCACGGCCGGCATCGCCTATGTCTTCGGGCTGATGAGCCGCCGCTGATTGCCGCCATCCAACAAAAAAGCCGGGAGTGAAATCCCGGCTTTTTTCATGCGCATTTTTCTTGGGATCAGCGCCGGACCATCCGGCCGATGGCGATCAGCAGGCAGGCGCCGACGAAACCGGTGATGAGATAGCCGAGCCAGCCCGACAGCGGCTGCACATGCAGAAGCCCCAGAATGAAGTTGGCGACGATAGCGCCGACAATGCCCAGAATGATGTTCATGAACACGCCCATGTTGCTGCTCATGAACTTTTCGGCCAGCCAGCCGGCAAAGCCGCCGATGATGATTGCCGCAATCCAGCCTACGCCCTGATCTTCCATAGTGATTTCCCTCCGAGAAAAACAACGAAATGAACGCGGAAACTGCAGAAAGGTTCCCCGATTCTCAGGGCTGAAGCAATGTCACCGGCATATGCATCGCATGGCTGACCAGCTGAAACAGCAGGCCCGACAGGGCAAGCGCCGCAAAACCCAGCGGCATGATCAAACTCTTACCGGACATTTTTACTCTCTCCCATTTGACGTTCGAGAATAAATCATCGGGTAACGGCGGCAAGCCAAATATTAACGGATGGTTAAGCATAAAATTTGAATGAAACGGCTGAGAAGAAACCAGTTTTTACTTCGCCACGTAAATTATTCCAGGTTGCAAAATTAACGTGCCATTAAAGCATATTAGTGATCATCGATACACAGCAACCGTCGGGAGACTCAGATGCGTCATTCACACCTTATGGAACACCTGGAAGCAGCCCGCAAAATCGCCGAGGCCGACAACGAACTGTTCGTCGCCTACCTGATCAAGATGGCGAAAGAGGCTGTGCGCAAGCAGGATAAGGGCGCAAAGCCCAAGGAAGCCGTCGCCGCCTGAAGCTCAGACGGCACTCCCACCTCAACGCGCGACATTCAGACGGTCAATCGGAAAATTGGCCGCCATAGTCCATCGTTAGGGCGGTTTTCTCTCCGTTTAGGACTATCACGGCGCCTCGGCCCTGCGTTGTACGACAACTATAGCGGGCTGCAGCCGAGAGCGACTTGGATGCCAACTGCAGTTAAGCGACGGGCACCCAGACGCGCGCAACGGCTTTATTGTGCGCATGCGGCCGAGTTATCCGAACTCACGACATTGCCGGATGGACCGGTATTGCCGTTCGCATTTGCCTGCGGCTCACGGCGGCAGTCGTTTGAATCACCGTTCGAGCCGGAATTTCCGCTATTGATCGTGCTATTGGTCGTGTTCGGATCGACGATCCCGGGATTGCTGTTGATCGTCCCGTTCGTCCCGCCGCTTCCATTGCCGTTCATACTACCGGATCCCGACGTCGTCCCGGTCCCCGATCCGCTTCCCGCTGCACTACCACCCGAAGAACCGCCGCTGGACGACTGGGCGAGGGCGGATGTTGCCAGCCCGAGAGACAGCACGGATACGACAGCTATTTTCACAAGCATGATTTCCTCCTTCATCAGTGTTGAAGAAGGCCCAACCGCCTGCCGCTTCCTATGTTCCCATTTTCCGGTACGGGCGATCCCGCCGCTGCAGAGTTTTTTGGATCCAGCCCTTGCATTGACGCGCGCCTTTGCGTCATAAGGCGCGGAACGGAAGAGTGTCCGAGTGGTTTAAGGAACCGGTCTTGAAAACCGGCGTGCGGGAAACCGTACCGTGGGTTCGAATCCCACCTCTTCCGCCAATTCCAATTAGAGTGGCGATCAAACAGAGCCAATCGTGTACCACGGCTCATGGCTTACCACAGCACTCACCACTTCATCGCCGCGTCTTCCAGGCCGAATTCATGGCTGTAGGGCGTTTCGCCACGGATCGTGGCTTCGATCAACCTTTTCAGGCCGACGCGCTTCAGATCCAGCATTCTTGTGACGACAGTGTCTTGAGCCCCGAAGTAGCCGAGCAATGCGCTCTCCTGCTCCGTCAGATGCACCGCTTTAGAACCACACCTGAAGCCAACGCAAAGCCTGCCGCTAATTAGCGGCCGGATGGGATTTTCGGCGGCTAGTTCAGAACTCAGGACCTTGCCGCCATCGAGTTCGAGCTCCAATGTCCCGGTGCGATAGTTGCGGGGGCCGATTATTGTTGCGGTTGCGGTATAGGCAAAAGCGATCGTCATGTTGTCGCGTTTTCCGGATGTCGTCTTTATCTTCGCCAACTCGCCTCGACCGACCAGCGCCCTTGCGAGCGCGGCGGCATGATAGCGGTAACCTGAACGTTGCATCCTAACTGCCCGAACCGGCTCACTAGGCAGTGCATCGATCCACGGAAGCAAAACAGAATCCTCGCCAAGTACGGCCTGCCTGAATTTGGCAAGCTCCGATTTTATCCGGGGGGTGTCGATAGCTGGTGTATCGATGATCAGCGAGATGTGTCGGACCGACGATTTTGTGACTTGGGCGAGAACCCGCTCCAACTGCGCCGGCGGGACGGCGATGTAGACGAGCGTGGCCTGCTGTAGTTGATCGGCGGTGAGAGATTCGAGCGAGGCGGTCTCATAGCACTCAAGCTCACCGAAAACCGCATTGAGACCCGTCGAATAGACCTTGTCGATCTCGATGCTTTCGATAGCCTCAAGAGCAGGTATGACATCTTCCCGGACACGGCGGCCGGCACCGATGACGATCGCGTGATCGGTTTTATCTCTTGCGGCAACAACCTTCCCCCGAGGCATATCGGGAACGAGATGTCGCGCCAGCCGGATCGATAGCGCAATCACCGTCATTGTCGGATTTGCGCTTCCCCCTGTCGGGAAGACCATACCGCCGGCAAGAAAGAGATTATCGACACTATGGACGCGCAGATTCGTGTCGACGACCGAAGTCTGTGGATCATGCCCCATGGCTGCCCCGCCGAGATGATGGCTCGCGTCATTGCGCAAGAGGCCCGCGAGGTCTGGCTCGACAGTCAACTCTCCGATACCAGCAGCCTGCAGCGCAACGCGCGCCTGCTCAGCAAGGCGCGCCACCGCTCGGACGTCCTCATCCGTGATGTCGTGCTTGACGAAAGCGATCGGCGTACCGAGCTGATCCGCCACCTCGGGCAAAACAGTGACGTACGAAGCATCGCTCGGGCGCATCTCCATGAAGCAACGCACGCGTGCCCATTTGAAGGTCTTTTGGCGCTTGCTCAGAAGTCTCGCTGCTATCCGCTGGACGGTTTGCAGAATCCCGGGGAGATTTGCGAGGCCTGCAACATGTTTGCCGGCGGCCGCAAATTGGCGTTTGCGCAGCGACGCCGTGAAGGCCCGCAGCGTTTGGCTCAGCTGTTTTGCCTCCGGGTAGGTGCCGATAGAACTGGGTTCGAAGCGCAGATAGGGATTGAGAAGCCCTTCGTTTTCCTGAACCTCATCGCTCAGACGAAGCCCGACATAGCCTGTATAGCCGCGGTCGCTTACCTTAAAGAAATCATGTGACTTCGGCAGCGGTTCATTGAACGTCACACGTCCAATATAGCCCTTCGGGTGATTCATGAAGCCGCGGCCGAGGCGGCCAAAATTGTCTGGGATGCCAGAGTTTTTCAGTATCCTGATGGCCTCGATCGCCGATGTCGCCAGGACGAATCGCTTGGCCTGGATGCGGATCTTCGTGCCGCTGTCGGTCGCACAGTTTGCGCCCACGACATGTGCCAACTCTGACTGGCCCGGACCGAGCTCCAACGAGGTAACGGTCGCGCCATAAACCAGGTCAAAGCCTTCTGACAAAAAGGCATGCGTGTAACGCCTGCCGAAGCGGGTTACCGGCTCCTGCGTCTTGAAGATCTTGCCATGAACGCCCGGAAGCGCGGGCAGGCGATGCTCGACATTGTTGCTCCAAGGCTCACCGAACCTGTTGCGTGATGGAATCTTGTAACGATATCCAACCTCGTCGGAGCCCGAATAAAGCTCATCGTGAGAAATAGGCCAACCGGGGTGCAATCCTGGCCGGTCTTTCAGATCAATCTCGTCCAGCGGGGCAATGAAACCGGACCAGGTCTGCGAGGAGCCGCCAATCGATCGGACGCGGGAATCGGATCTGACCTCTATACCCTCGGATCGGATGGCACCAAGGTCGTCTCGCTCGCCTGCGGCTTCACTGCCACTTTCGAGCACGCAGATCCGCAAGCCCGAATACTTGAGCTCGAGGGCGACGGTCATGCCCGCCGGCCCGCTTCCTATGATGCACAGATCATATGCTTCTGATGAACCCGGCTGTATGTCAGTCGCAGGAATAATCACGATCAAATCTTATGTTCGTTGAGATTGCTCTGGGATTTATCTGACTGTTGATTAAATGAAAACCGGAGAAGCGAGGCCGTTATTCGGCTCGCATTAAGCGAGCTTGAGACACCCTCAATTTAACCATTCATAAACCATAACCATTAAAATTGCGGCTATCGCTGCGATATTGTTCGCAAATTCGGCACATTGGCCACACAATTAAAGTCTCGTTAGGTGCAGGGGCGTAGGCAGGGTTGGTCCGATTTAGGGCACTTGCTTAACCATAACGATCTTTGGCGGCGTGGGACAAATGAAGTTGGAATACGGGGCGGCGTCTTTCGCAACGGGTGTGCGGTGGCTGGCATTGGCGGCGATGTGCGCTGCGGTCACGGCGTGCGGTACAACATCTCAGGCGCCGAAGAAGCGCGCTCACGGCAAAGAATACTTTTCCGAAAAAGAATATGGCGTCAAAGCCAGCCCCCGTGTCGTCGAGGGCGGACCGATCCCGAAGGGCGGCGGTCGCTATATCGTTGGCAATCCCTACCAGGTGAAGGGCAAGTGGTATTATCCGCAGGAAGATTTCTCCTATAGCAAGGTCGGCATCGCTTCCTGGTACGGCTCGGCCTTCCATGGCCGCCTGACGGCGAACGGCGAGGTCTATGATCAGCTGTCGATCTCGGCGGCCCATCCGACATTCCCGCTGCCGAGCTATGCGCGCGTCACCAATGTCGAGAACGGCTCGTCGATCATCGTGCGCGTCAACGATCGCGGCCCTTATCACGAGGGTCGAATCATCGACCTGTCCAACAAGACCGCCGATCTCCTCGACATGAAACACAGCGGCACCGGCCGCGTTCGTGTTCAGTATGTCGGCAAGGCGCGGATGGATGGGCATGACATGCCCTATCTGATGGCCTCCTACACGCCGAAGGGCAGCCGCATCCCGGCCGTCGATCCGGGCGGTCAGATTGCAAGCGGCGTGATGGTCGCTTCCAACGATCGCCGCATCACCAGCGACCAGCTGCGCAGCCTGGGCACGCTGACCGTGCCGCAGACCTCCAAGGTTCCGGTTCCGATGTCGGCGACGGCTTACGGCGGTTCGACGCCGAGCGCCCGCTATAATGCCGCTCCGGTCCCGACGCCCGCACCGGCGCAGCCTTTCGGCACGATGGGTGCGCCGCAGGGATTTGGCGAGATGGTGGTTCTGCCGGAGATCGGACCGATCCCGTATGAGCGTCCCTATGGCTGGGGCAGCTCGCTGGCCATGGGCTATCAGGAAACCGAAACCGTCACTGTTCCGATCGCTTTCGACGCCGTCATGGTCCGCAACGACGGCCTGACACAGGAATCGATCCTAGCCTCCTACAAGCGCCAGCAGGCAAAGCAGCCGGTGCGCTAAGACGCCGATTGCAGGCGCGCACCGGGTTCACTAACCTCCAGAATCGAATTTCGCGCTTGGGGACTTGCGATGCTGAAGCGTCTCATCGGTTATTGCGTTTGCCTGCTTTCTGCCGCTTCGGCGGCAGCTGCAGCTGATCCGGCACCTGCCGGTTTCGTCACCAAGGCGGCGCAGGCCTATATGATCGAGGCTTCGACCGGCACGGTTCTTCTCGCGAAGAACGAGGACCAGTCGTTTTCGCCGGCCTCGCTCGCCAAGCTGATGACGATGGATATCGTCTTTGCCTCGCTGAAGGGCGGCGAGATCACCCTCGATACCGATTATCCGGTCTCCGAATTCGCCTGGCGCACCGGCGGCGCACCGTCACGGACGGCAACGATGTTTGCTTCGCTGAAGAGCCGGGTGCGCGTCGAGGATCTGGTCAAGGGCGTTGCCATCCAGGGCGCCAATGACAGCTGCATCATTCTTGCCGAAGGCATGAGCGGCACCGAGGAGAATTTCGCCGCCGCCATGACGCGCCGTGCCCAGACGCTCGGGATGTCCAAGAGCATCTTCGGCAATTCGACGGGCCTGCCCGACGGCGGCAAGAGCAAGACGACGGCGCGGGATATGGTGACGCTGGCCGCCGATCTGCAGCAGACCTATCCGGCCTATTATCCCTATTTCGCGCAGGCCGATTTCGAGTGGAACAAGATCTTCCAGCGCAATCGCAATCCGCTGCTCGGTCTCGGGCTCGGCGCCGATGGCCTTGCGACCGGCTTTGCCGAAGGCGAGGGCTATTCGATCGTCGCCTCGGTGCAGCGTGACGGCAAGCGGCTGTTCCTGGCGCTCGGCGGCATTGCCTCCGACAAGGAGCGCACAGACGAGGCCAAGCGCATTCTCGAATGGGGGCTGACCTCCTTCGAAACGCGGCAGATCTTTGCCGAGAAGGAAGTTGTCGGGTCGGCGAGCGTCTATGGCGGGCAGTCGGGCAGCGTCAACCTCGTCGCCAAGACGCCGGTCAGCGTCTATATCCCGGTCAGCAATCCCGATCGGCTGGCGGCGCGAATCATCTATCGCTGGCCGCTGACAGCGCCGGTTGCGGCCGATGCGGAGGCGGGGACGCTGGTGATTTCCTCCGGCGGGCGCGTGTTGCGCGAAGTGCCGCTCTTTACCGCGCAGGGCGTGGCCGAGGGCTCGCTGACCAGCCGGGCGGTCGATGCGCTGCTCGAACTCGGCGAATCCGTCTTCTTCTCCTGGCTTTGGGACAAGGCCGAAGGCGCCTGACGACCGGGTCGGCACTTGAAATTGGCGGGGAAGGGCGCTTGCCCGCCTCAGTGCAAGGTTTCACTTGGCGGCGTCTTCGGCTAGATAGGTCAGGAGCCCTGCGTCAATTCTTTCGCAGGATGGCGAGAAGACGGGAAAGTGCGCGTGTCGTCCGGTACGGGATTGTTCGTTACATTCGAAGGCGGTGAGGGGGCTGGCAAATCGACCCAGATCCGCCGCCTTGCCGAAGCTTTGCGCGAGCGCGGACATCAGGTGCTGCTGACGCGCGAGCCCGGCGGTTCGCCAGGTGCGGAAGCCGTTCGCCATGTGCTGCTGTCAGGCGCGGCCGAAGCTTTCGGCACTCGGATGGAAGCGATCCTGTTTGCCGCGGCGCGTAACGATCACGTCGAGGAAATCATCCGGCCGGCGCTGCTGCAGGGCAAGATCGTGCTCTGTGACCGCTTCATGGATTCCTCGCGCGTATATCAGGGCGTAACCGGCAATCTGGAGCCCGATTTCATCGAGACGCTGCAGCGGATCGCCGTCAATGGCGTGGTGCCGGATTGCACCGTCATCCTCGATATTCCCGCAAGCGCCGGTCTTGCCCGGGTGCAGAAGCGCAATGCGGATGGTCCCGATCGCTTCGAGAAAGAAGAGCTGGAAACGCACGAGAAGCGCCGCGAGGCCTATCTCGATATCGCTGCCCGCGAGCCGGAGCGCTGCCACGTCGTCAATGCCATGCAGGACGAGGCCGCGATCGCTGCCGAAATCCTTGAGATCATCACGCAGCTGACAAACGCCGAGGCTGCGGCAAAGACGCCGGAAGCCGTTCATGAGTGAGGACCGGCCCGGCCTGCTGGACGGGGCGATCTGGCCGGCGGAAAATCCCAAGCTTTTTGGTCACGAGGATGCAGAGGCTTTCCTCTCGCAATCCTATCGCTCCGGCAAGGGACATCATGCGGTCCTGATCGAGGGACCGGAAGGCATCGGCAAGGCGACGCTGGCCTTCCGCTTTGCCAATTACGTGCTTTCGCATTCCGATCCCGCGACTGCGCCTGAAATCATTCCCGATCCGGATCCGAATTCTCCCGTCAGCCGGCAGATCTCGTCGGGCGCCTCGCACAATCTCCTGCATCTGGCGCGGCCGGTCGACGAGAAGACCGGCAAGGTCAAGTCGGCGATCACCGTCGACGAGGTGCGCCGCGCCGGGAAATTCTTCTCGCAGACATCAGGCACCGGCAACTGGCGCATCGTCATCATCGATCCGGCCGACGACATGAACCGGAATGCCGCCAATGCGATCCTGAAGATCCTCGAGGAGCCACCGAAGCGGGCGCTGTTCCTGGTTCTCTCGCATGCGCCGGGAAAACTGCTGCCGACCATCCGCTCGCGATGCCTGCCGCTGAAGCTTTCGCCGCTTGGCGAAGGCGATCTCGCGGCGGCGCTCGGCAATCTGGGTGCTGCGACCGACGACCCGTCGCTGCTTGCGGCCGCCAAGGGCAGCGTCGGCGAGGCTTTGAAGCTAATGAATTATGGTGGCGGCGAGATCATCAATGCCTATCAGGACGTGCTTTCGGCACAGGGGCCGGCGGCACGGCGCGCCATGCACCGGCTGGCCGATGCTCTTTCCGGCAAGGAAAGCGATACGATCTTCGAATTCTTCGTGAGCCATATCGGCGAAGATCTGATGGACCGGGCGCGTCAGGCGGCGCGGGCAGGGGATATTGCCGGTGCCGAGCGGATGGCGCGGCTACAGTCTGATGTGAACGAGCGGCTGACGGTGTCGGGCGCCTATAATCTCGACCGCAAGCAGACGATCCTCGGCATTCTCGCCGACATCAAGCAGCCCGGGCCGTAATCAAGCCGCCGTCAGCAGTTTCCAGGCGACGACGGCAAGCGTCAGCGCCAGCACGATGCGGATGGTGCGCTCGTGCAGCTTCGGCGCCAGCAGGCTGCCTGCGATGATCCCGGGGATCGAGCCGATGAGCAGGGCAACCAGCATCAGCCAGTCGATCTCGCCGATGAACCAGTAGCCCATGCCGCCGATCAGCGTCAGCGGCACGGCATGGACGATATCGGAGCCGACGATCTCGCGGACATCGAGGTTCGGATACAGAACCAGGAGAATGGTGACACCCAGCGCACCGGCGCCGACCGAGGTGAGCGTCACGAGAATGCCGAGCGCCAGGCCGAGGATGACCGTAAAGATGGCGATCGTCGCGGGCTTCGGCGGCGAGCGCTCGCCGATGGCGCTCTTGGCGAAGGCGAGCACCTGGGAGCGGAAAATCAGCATGAAGGCGGTCATGACCAGCAGCCAGCCAAGGGCGATGGTGATCGTATGGGCGACCTCGACGCTCTTGCGGTCGACGCCGGACATCAGCCAGAGCATGAGGAGGGCGGCCGGGACGCTTCCGGCGGCGAGCGAGCCGACGATGCGCCAGTTGACCCTGCCATGCATGCCGTGGACCGCCGTGCCGGCGGATTTGGTGATTGCGGCATAGAGAAGGTCGGTGCCGACGGCAGTTGCCGGATGGACGCCGAAGAGCAGCACCAGCAGCGGCGTCATCAGCGAGCCGCCGCCGACGCCTGTAATGCCGACGAGCATACCGACAAAGAAGCCGGAGAGCGAATAGAGAGGCTGGAAGGTTTCGGGAAGGCTCAAGCGGCATTCCCCGATGCGCGTGCGGCGATCAGCTCAATTTTCACGGTCTACTCTGCCTCGCCCCTGATGATGGCAAAGGGGTAGGATGCGGGCAAAAACGAGTCAAGCTCAGCTTGCCGCGCAGACGGCCAAAAGGCTGCCGCTTTCGAAACTTAGTGTTTCTCTTCGCCATGACATGCGCTAAGAGCGGCTGACAATTTTTATAGAGTAAGCCGGACAAGATGGCCGCCATGACAGACAAGAAGCCCTTCTACATCACCACCGCGATTTCCTATCCGAACGGCAAGCCGCATATCGGCCATGCCTACGAACTGATCGCTACCGACGCCATGGCGCGCTTCCAGCGCCTCGACGGCCGTGATGTGTTCTTCCTGACGGGTACCGACGAGCACGGCCAGAAGATGCAGCAGACGGCGCGCAACGAGGGCATCACGGCCCTGGAACTTGCCGACCGCAATTCCGGTGAATTTCAGGCGATGGCGAAGCTGTTGAATGCGTCGAACGACGACTTCATCCGCACGACGCAGGAGCGCCACCACGAGACTTCGCGCAACATCTGGAACCTGATGGCCGACAACGGCGACATCTACAAGGATTCCTATGCCGGCTGGTACTCGGTTCGTGACGAAGCCTATTACCAGGAAGACGAGACCGAAGTGCGCGCCGACGGCGTCCGCTATGGCCCACAGGGCACGCCGGTCGAATGGGTCGAGGAAGCCAGCTACTTCTTCAAGCTGTCCGAATACCAGGACAAGCTCCTGAAGCATTACGAAGAGAACCCCGATTTCATCGGCCCCTCCGAGCGCCGCAACGAGGTCATTTCCTTCGTCAAGTCCGGCCTGAAGGACCTCTCGGTCTCGCGCACGACCTTCGACTGGGGCATCAAGGTTCCGAATGACCCCGAGCATGTCATGTATGTCTGGGTCGACGCGCTGACCAATTACATCACCGCGACCGGCTATATCGAAGACCGCAATGGCCCGCGGGCGAAATACTGGCCGGCCGATGTGCATATCATCGGCAAGGACATCATCCGCTTCCACGCCGTCTACTGGCCTGCCTTCCTGATGTCGGCAGGCCTGCCGCTGCCGAAACGCGTTTTTGCTCACGGCTTCCTGCTCAACAAGGGCGAGAAGATGTCGAAGTCGCTCGGCAACGTCGTCGACCCCGTCAATCTGGTCAATCACTTCGGTCTCGACCAGGTGCGCTACTTCTTCCTGCGCGAAGTCTCCTTCGGCCAGGACGGCAGCTATAGCGAAGAGGCGATCGGCCAGCGCATCAACGCTGACCTCGCCAACGGTATCGGCAACCTTGCCAGCCGCTCGCTGTCGATGATCGTCAAGAATTGCGACGGCAAGATCCCGGAACCCGGTCCGCTGACGGATGAAGATAAGGCGATGCTGGCTGCTGCCGACGCGCTGCTGGATTCCAACCGCGAAGACATGGGCAAGCAGATGATCCACAAGGCTGTCGCCTCGATCATCGGCGTTGTCTCCGAGACCGACCGCTATTTCGCCGGTCAGGCGCCGTGGGCGCTGAAGAAGACCGATCCGGATCGTATGGCGACCGTGCTCTACGTCACGGCCGAAGTCGTGCGCCAGATCGCCATCCTGCTGCAGCCGATCGTTCCTGAATCGGCCGGAAAGCTGCTCGATCTCGTTGCCGCTCCTGCGGACAAGCGCGATTTCGCAGCGCTCGGCGAGGCCGGCCGTCTGGTGCCGGGCACGCAGCTCGAGGCACCGGCACCGGTCTTCCCGCGTTACGTCGCGCCCGAGGCGTAAGGACTGCCGATGCTGATCGATACGCATTGCCATCTGGACTTTGCCGATTTCGACGCCGAGCGCGACGAGATCGTTGCTCGGGCGCACCAGTCCGGCGTCAAGCAGATGGTGACGATCTCGACGCGCGTCAGAAAGCTCGATGGGCTGCTGGCGATCACCGAGCGCTATCCGTCGGTCTTCTGCTCGGTCGGCACGCATCCGAACAGCGCCAACGAGGAACTCGATATCCAGACGGAAGATCTCGTCCGTCTGGCAAACGCCCATGAGAAGATCGTTGCGATCGGCGAAGCCGGTCTCGACTATTTTTATGACACGCAGACGCCTGAGGACCAGCAGACCGGCTTTCGCCGCCACATCGAAGCCGCGCGCGAAACGCAGCTGCCGCTGGTCATTCACAGCCGCAGCGCCGATGAGGACATGGCGGCGATCCTGACCGAGGAAGCAGGGAAGGGGGCCTTCCCTTTCATCCTGCACTGCTTCTCCGCCGGCCCCGAGCTTGCGAAGACCGGCGTCGAGCTTGGCGGTTATATCTCGTTCTCGGGCATCCTGACCTTCCCCAAGTCGGAAGAACTGCGGGCGATCGCCAAGACGATCCCACATGACCGGCTGCTCGTCGAAACCGACGCGCCGTATCTGGCGCCCAAGCGCTGGCGCGGCAAGCGAAACGAGCCGTCTTACGTCGTGAACACCGCCGAGGTGCTCGCCGAGACACTCGATCTCAGCTACGCCGACATGGCGCGCATCACCACCGACAACGTCTTCCGGCTGTTCACCAAGATGCCAAGGATCTAGCGGCGTGGGCTACCGGCGGCGTTTCACCATTCTCGGCTGTTCGTCGTCGCCAGGCGTGCCGCGCATCACCGGTGACTGGGGCGCCTGCAACCCGGACAATCCGAAGAACCGGCGCACGCGCGCATCCTTCATGGTGCAGCAGTTCGACGGCAATGGCGGCGTCACCACCGTCGTCGTCGACACCGGATCCGATTTCCGCGAGCAGATGATCGCCGCCAAGGTCGGTCACATCGATGCGGTGCTCTACACGCATCCGCATGCCGACCATATCCACGGCATCGACGATCTGCGTGGCTACTATCACAATGCCCAGCAGCGCGTGCCGATCTACGCCAATGCCTTCACGATGGAGCGTATCCGCCAAGGTTTCGGCTATTGCATCGAAACGCCGCCAAGCAGCAATTATCCGCCAATCGTCGAGCCCAGGCTGATCGAGACACTCGACGCGCCGATCCGCATATCCGGCGCCGGCGGCACCATTCCATTTCTACCTCACGAGCAGCAGCACGGCGATATCATCTCTCTCGGCTTCCGCATCGACAATGTCGCTTATTGCAGCGATATCAGCGACTTTCCGCCGGAAACTGCAGTTAGGCTTGAAAATCTGGACGTGCTGATCATCGACGCGCTGCAATACCGCTACCATCCGAGCCATCTGTCGCTGGAACAGTCGCTGGACTGGATTGCCAGACTGCAGCCGAAGCGCGCGATCCTGACGCATATGCATACGCCGCTGGACTACGACACGGTGATGGGCGAGACGCCGGATCACGTCGAACCGGCTTACGACCAGATGCAGTTCGAGATCGAACTCAGCGAGCTGGAAGAGCGCTGAGGGCGTCAGAGTGCCGGTTTTCCGGGGTTCTCAGGTAATCTGGGCATATCATTTTGTTCCATAATCTATCTTATGCGATCTTCGGATGTAGCCGCAAAGTTAGAATGTCCTGTTTCTGCAAAGTTGGAATGTCACACTCCCCGGGTCTGAACGGCACCTGGGAGATTGCAGATGGGATTGATAGCGATGAGCGAGCGCGATCTGCAGCGGATCGAAGTTTTGTCGAAGGTGGTCGCCGGCCGGATGACGATGGTGTCGGCGGCGCATGTGCTTGACCTGAGCGAGCGCCAGGTGCGCCGGCTGCTGGAGCGTATGCGGACTGGCGGTGCGGCGTCGATCCGCCACAAGGCGATCGGCCGACCGTCGAACAACCGGATCAGCGACGGGGTTCGCGATTATGCGATGACGCTGGTTCGCGAGCGTTATGCGGATTTCGGGCCGACCCTGGCGACGGAGAAGCTGGCTGAACGCGATGGTTTGCGTGTGTCGCGCGAGACGGTGCGCGGTTGGATGTCCGATGCTGGATTATGGTTGTCGCGCAAGCAGCGCCGGACGTTTCATCAGCCACGGCTTCGACGCGAGGCTTATGGCGAGTTGGTGCAGATCGACGGATCGGAGCATCGCTGGTTCGAGGATCGCGGGCCGCCTTGCTCGCTGCTGGTGTTTGTCGACGATGCGACCGGCAGGCTGATGC